>Ga0209577_10000028_pt1 | contig 118674 bp, 125 predicted proteins | sample GraSoiAngelo_109_FD_185874 | JGI IMG/M metagenome (GOLD analysis project Ga0209577, IMG submission 185874) | Grasslands soil microbial communities from the Angelo Coastal Reserve, California, USA - 14_0903_12_20cm (SPAdes) (version 2) | ecosystem: Environmental > Terrestrial > Soil >... | reverse complement strand
TGGATCGCGGCGTCTCCCTGCCCGATCACAACCTCTGGCTCGACCCCCAGACGGCGCGCCAGCTGGCGGTCGTCACCCACGCCCACGCCGACCACGCCCGCCGGCACAAGGTCGCGCTCCTGACCGAGCACACGCTCGCTCTCAGCACACCCAACCGCCGGCCCAAGGAGGCGCGCGTCGCCGGCTACGGTGAGCCGGTCGACATCGGGACCGGGACCGTCACACTCTTGCCGGCCGGCCACATGCTGGGCTCGGCGCAGGTTCTCTTCGAGGATGGCGCTCGCCTCCTCTACACGGGAGACCTCAAGCTGCGCTGCGGCCACCCGCTGGACCTGCCCAAAGCCGACGTGCTGATCATCGAGAGCACCTACGGCCGGCCCCACTTCAACTTTCCCGACCGCTCCAGCGTGATCGAGGAGCTGGCCATGTGGTGCCACCGCTCGCTCGCCAACCAGGTCACGCCGGTCCTCCTCTGCCACGCCATCGGCAAGGCCCAGGAGGTGATGCTGGCGCTGGCCGAATACCGGCTCAAGTTCGCCTTGGAGCATCGCTGCGTGCCCGCCGCGCGAGCGTATGAAAGCGCAGGCGAGGTCTTGCCCGACTGGATCGAGCTCAAGCCTGGCGAGGATTACTCGAACCGGGTGGTCGTCGCCCCGCCCGCCGGCAAGGACGAGGTCCGCAAGCTGCACCGCTACAGCTGCGCGCTCGTTTCCGGCTGGGCGCAGGACCGCACCTTCCGGCGGATCTTCGGCGCCGACCTCGCCTTCGCGCTCTCCGACCACTGCGACTTCCCGGAGCTGCTGGAAGTCGTCGACCGGGTCCAGCCGGAGCAGGTCTACACGGTCCACGGGTTCACCGAGGACCTGGCCAGGCACCTGCGCAAGCGCGGCGTCCGGGCCTGGGCGCTGAGCCAGACCGAGCAGCTGACGCTGCTCCTCGACTAGCCGGCTAGCGGAGCGCCCAGCCGGCGCGCAGCAGCCTGGCCCGCACGTCTGCGTCGGCGGAGGCGACTTTGCTCAGGCGTTCCAGCAGGCGCTCGACCCACTGCGCCGGCGGCAGGTCGGGCTCGAGCAACAGGCGGCCGCGCACCGCGCGGGCCCGGAAACGCTCGCCATCGACAGTGATGTCCAGGCGCCGGACGAGGCCCCGGCCGATAATCCCGAAGCGCTTCGTGCGGACCAACGGTAGGTGGTCCGCCAGGTAGGTCAGCAGCTCGACGGGGGCGTCGCTTTCGCGGATCGGCGTCCGGCAGAAGACGCAGGCGCCGTTCCGGACGACGGCAGGGGCACCGCAGGTTTCGCAGCGCACAGCTAGGAGACCTTACTGGAACTTTTGGCTCAGTCGGTGTAGCGGGTGATCAGGCCGTCCTCGCGCCGTTTCTCGGCGACGTAGAGCGGACAGTCCTCGTAGTTGCGTACGCAGATGGGCGGGCTGTCCCGGAGCGACCGCTTGACCTTGGAGCGGTGGTCGACGTGGCAGTCGAAGTGGTAGACGCGGATCGGCCCGAGCCGGTCCTTGTAGTACTCCTCCAGATACGGACAGCGTCGCATTCGAACCTACGATAGATCACCGTGCTCAAGTTCAGCCGGACGGCCGATGCGATCGGCGCGACGGCTTCCAAGCTGGAGAAGACCAGGGTCCTCGCCGAGTACCTGCGCGAGCTGGAACCAGCCGACCTCCGACTTGCCGCCGTGTGGATGACGGGCCGGGCTTTCAGCCCCAACGACCCCCGCGTCCAGAACCTCGGCGGCAGCACGATGTGGCGGGCGGTGCAGGCGCTGACCCAGCTTGAAGCGGACGAACTGGGCAGCACCTACTTGAAGTATTCCGACCCGGGCGACTGGGCTTTCGAGGTTCTCCAGGGTCGAACGCACCCGCGCCCGACGGGACTCCAGGATGTTGCCCAGGCCTTCGACCGCATGGCGGCCACGGGAGCCCAGCAAGCCAAGCTGGAAGAGCTCACGCTGCTGCTCGACCGGCTCCAGCCCCTGGAGGCCAAGTACGTCATCAAGATCCTGGCGTCCGACCTCCGGATCGGCCTCCAGGAGGGGCTGGTCGAGGAGGCGGTCGCACAGGCTTTCGGGCTGAATCTCGACCAGGTCCGGCGCCTGCACATGCTGACGGGCGACATCGGCGAGACCGCCGTGCGCTGCCAGGCGGGCGAGGTCGAGACCACCAGCATCCAGCTCTTCAAGCCGATCCGCTTCATGCTGGCCACCGCGGTCGCCACACCCGAAGAGGCGATGCAGCGCGTGGGCAGTGAAGCCTGGACGGAGGAAAAGTACGACGGGGTGCGCTGCCAGCTCCACAAGCAGGGCGACCGCGTCGCTCTTTACTCGCGCGATCTCCGTGAGACCACGCTGGCCTTCCCGGAGTTGGCCGAGGCGGCTGGGCGGCTGACGCACGACGTCCTCATCGACGGCGAGGTGCTGGGGCACCGCGCCGGCAAGGTCCTCCGCTTCTTCGAGCTGCAGCGGCGGCTGGGACGCAAGGAGGTCCCGGCCGGCCTCCGCGAGGAGGTCCCGGTGGCGCTGGTTGCTTTCGACCTCCTCTACCTGGACGGCGAGGCTATCCTCGACCTCCCACTCCAGGAGCGGCGCGCGCGCCTCGAGGCCCTCGGGTTCGAGCACCCCTTTCTGCTCGCCCGCTACGAGGCCGCGCGCAGCGCCGCCGACCTCGACCGCCTCTTCAAGGAGACGCGCGAGCGCGGGAACGAGGGCTTGATGCTGAAGAGTCCGGAGAGTGCCTACACGCCGGGCCGGCGAGGCATGGCCTGGCTCAAGCTGAAGCGGCCGCTGGCCACCCTCGACGTCGTGGTCACGGCGGTCGAGTGGGGTCACGGAAAGCGGCGTGGAGTTCTCAGCGACTACACCTTCGCGGTGCTCGACGAGGAGACGGGCGAGCTTGTCAACGTGGGAAAGGCGTACACGGGCCTGACCGACGCGGAAATCGCGGAAATGACGCAGCACTTCCTGGAGTCGACGCTCGTCGACCGCGGGCGGATCCGGATCGTGCAGCCGGAGACGGTCATCGAAGTGGCCTTCGACTCGATCCAGCACTCGGGGCGGCACAAGAGTGGATACGCGCTCCGCTTTCCACGGATCGTCCGCCTGCGGCCGGACAAGACCGTCAAGGAGATCGACACTCTGGCGACGGTCGCGGCCCTCTATGAGCGCTTCTTTGGCGCCGAGACGGCGACCACGCTCGAGGAAGTCGCCGAAATTCCGTGACTCAGCAATGAAGCTCACCTTCATGGGCACGGCCGGCGCTCGCTTCATGGTGGCCAAGCAGCTGGCCGCGTCGGGCGGCATCTACCTGGAAGAAGGCGACACCCGGCTGTCGCTCGACCCCGGGCCGGGCGCGATCGTCCAGTACGCCAAGCGCAAGGTCGACCCAAGCCGCCTCCACGGCATCGTCGTGAGTCACCGGCACCTCGACCACGCCGGCGATGTCAACGTGATGGTCGAAGCGATGACGGAAGGCGGGTTCAAGCACCGCGGCCGGCTCTTCTGCCCGTCCGATGCGCTGGACGAGGACCCGGTCGTGCTGCAGTACCTGCGCGGGTTTCCGGAGGAGATTGTCAGGCTCCAGCCGGAGACCGCGTACGAGGTCGGCGACATCCGTTTCGCGACGACTCCCAGGCACATCCACGGGTCGGAGACATACGGGTTCAAGTTCGGCGACCGGCTGGGCTGGGTCACCGACTCCGAGTACTACGAAGGCCTCGCCGACCAGCACGCCGCCGAGGTGATGGTCATCCACGTCGTGCTGCTGGAGCGCCGGCCCGGCCTGCCCCACCTCTGCCTGGACGACGCCGAGGCGATCATCAGCCAGGCCCGCCCACGGCTGGCGGTTCTGACCCACTTCGGTATGACTATGTGGCGGGCACGGCCCTGGGAGCTCGCCGCCCGGCTGGCCGAGAAGACCGGCGTCGAGGTCAAAGCAGCGCGTGACGGGATGACGCTCGAGGTTTGAGCAGCTCCCAGCGGCTGCTCGGCTTCCTGCTTGTGATCCTGCTGGCCGCGCTCGTGCTGCGGCTGGCATTCCGCCGGCTGCCCCTTCCCTACCCGGTGCTGCTCGCCCTGGCCGGCGTGGGACTCGGCTTCCTTCCCTTCTTGCCCAAGCAGACCATCGGGGCCGACCTGATCCTGCTCGTCTTCGTGCCGGGGCTGGTTTTCGAAGCGGCCCTGGGTCTCGACCTCGGCCAGCTCCGCCGCGCGCTGGTCCCGGTCTCGCTGCTGGCCACGGCTGGAGTGGTGTTAACCGTGGCCCTGATCGGCGTCGCGACCCATTACGGGCTCGGGCTCAACTGGCCGAGCGCGTTCCTCCTCGGCGCCATCCTGGCCGCGACCGACCCCATCGCGGTGGTGACGTTCCTGCGCCAGCTGCGGGCGCCCGGCCGGCTCGTGGCGATCATGGATGGCGAGAGCCTCTTCAACGACGGCACCGGTGTTGCGGTCTTCTCGGCGGTGCTGGCCTCGATCGTGGCGGGGACGACTGGGGTCGGTGACTTCCTTCTCCGGCTCGCGCTGATCACGCTGGGCGGGGCGCTGGCCGGCCTCCTCGTCGGGCTCGTGGGCGTCGCGGTGGTCCGGATCTTCAATGAGGCCAGCTTCGAGATCATGGCAACCCTCGCCATCGCCTATGGCAGCTACCTGGTGGCTGATGTCCTGCATGTGTCGGGCGTGGTCGCCGTCGTGAGCGCCGGCCTGGTGGTGGCGCGCTTCGCACGGCTCAAGGGAACCCAGCTCCTCGGCTTTTGGGGCATCCTGGCCTTCCTTCTCAACGCCGTCCTCTTCGTGATGGTCGGGGCTGCGCTGCCGACCGTCGACGTCCTGGCCAGCCTCGGCCTGGTGCTGCTCGCCTACCTGGTGATGTTCGCCAGCAGGGCGGTGCCGGTCTACGGATTGCTCGCCGTCGCCGACCCGCGGGCGCTGGCGATCCCCTGGCGCTGGCGCCACCTCGTCTTCTGGGGCGGCATACGTGGAGCGCTTGCCATCGCGCTCGCACTCTCGGCCGCGAGTGTCGCAGCGGTGGATCCCCGCGTGCCGACTCTCGCCTACGGCGCTGTCGTGCTCTCGCTATTCGTGCAGGGCGGCCTGATCGAGATCGTGGCAGGCCGGCTTCGCATCGGCCAGGGCGCGCAGGCAGCCGAGCCATAGCGCGACGATCGCCAGCGGCTGGGTCTCGGCCCAGAGCCGGAGCCCCAGGTAGCTCGTGAAGTTGTCGCCGATGGCGTTCAGGAAGAGCGCGTGGAAAGGCCCGACCAGGAACCAGGTGCCGAACGCGGCCACCAGGATCGGTCTGTCAAGCCGCTGCAAGCCCGCTCGGAGCAGGACCAGGATGGGCAGGAGCTCGAATACCAGGTGATAGTTGACGGTCAGCAGCAGCTGCGTGGCGGCCACTGCCACGGTCACCTCGAGGGCGCGGCCAAGGCGTTCGGTGCGAGGCCGGGACCCGAGGAACCGCCAGGTCAGTAGCACCACCCCGACCGCGATGGCGAGCGCGACCAGGCGAATCGCAAAGCCGTCGGGTGCCCCCCCGCGGTAGAAGGTCTCCGGGTGCAGAAGGCGTTCGATCACAGCGGCCGGCGCCGCGTTCTCGCGGAAGCCGGTGCCTTCGGAGAGCGCGGGCAGCACGCGGAGCAGGTATTCGGGCAGGTACCAGGGGGCGGCCACCGCGGTGGCCAGCGCGCCGGCCACCAGAGCGCCGCCGAGCATGCGCCAGCGCCGGCCCCAGAGCAGCAGGAGGCCGAGCGGCGCCTGGAGCAGCTTCACGGCCACGGACAGACCCAGAGCGAGGCCGCCCCAGAAGCGGTCACCGCGGGTCCAGGCCAGCAGCAGGAGACCGCTCACCAGGAGCAGGACGATGTCGACCTGGTCTTTCCAGAGGTCTCCACGCACCGGGAGGAAGCCGACTGTGAGGATTCCGGCCAGGGCGAGCTCCTGCCGGTCGCGGACCCCGATCGCCAGGTAGACGCAGCCGAGGAAGGCGACGATGCAGAGCTGCAGGAAGACCAGGAACGCGATCTCGGCCGGGCGGGTCCCAACGGCAGCTAGGGGCTGCAGAAGCCACCCCCACAACGGCGGATAGATGTAAGTCTGGTTGAACGCGTAGTCGGGGATCCGGCTCTGGAAGAAGGCCGTGTAAGGGTCGCGACCAGCCGTCAGATCGCGGGCGGCCCCGAGGTAGACCTCAAAGTCGGTGAAGGGCTGGCCAGAGGCGATCGGCACCACCAGCGTCGCCCAGAGGTGCTCCAAGCCAAGCGGGATGCCGGCCAGCGCCAGGCAGAGCCAGCGGAACCGGCGGTTGGCGAGCGGGCCCGGGTGGCGGGCCGGGCTACGCGGTGGCTGCGACGGCCGCGGCCGGGACCGGCGGGCTCGAGATGACGCCGTCGATGAGGCCGTAGGAGATCGCCTCCTCAGGGGAGAGGTAGAAGTCGCGGTCGGTGTCCTTGTCGACCTTTTCGATGGCCTGGCCGGTGTGCTTGGCGATCAGCTCGTTGAGCTCCTGCTTTACACGCAGGATCTCCTTGGCGTGGATCTCCAGGTCGGTTGCCTGGCCGCGCAGCCCACGCCCGCCGATGAGCGGCTGGTGAAGATGGATGCGCGCGTTGGGGAGCGCAAATCGGCGGCCCTTGGCCCCGGCCATCAGGAGCACCGTCGCAAAGCTCGCCGCCATCCCGACCGCCACCGTCGAGATGGGGGGCTTGACGTACTGCATGGTGTCGTAGATCGCGAAGCCCGAAGAGACCGATCCGCCGGGTGAGTTGAGGTAGATCTGGATCTCCTTCTCGGGGTCGTCCGCGGCGAGAAAGATGAGCTGGGCGACGATCAGGTTGGCGACCGTATCGTCGATCGGGCGGCCCAGCATGATCACGCGGTCACGCAGCAGCCGGGAGTAGATGTCGAAAGCGCGTTCGCGGTTGCCGCCTTCGTTTTCGATGACTGTGGGGATGTAGGCCACTGGGCCAGGGAATCCTACCAGCCGCTCTATATTGGCTTCGATGCCAGTGGCCGCCGCGCGCGTGCTGACGCCGGCGGAGTTCTTCCACGCGCTGCGGCTGAAGACGGCGCCGCGCCTTCCGGCCGACCTGCGCTCCTTCCAGTGCCGGCGGATGGGCCGGCTCATGAAGTTCCACTACGGCCGGACGGACATCCACTTCGAGACCTGGCACCACTTGCGGAGCGGGCGCCTCGAGGTCGGCCTTCACTTCGAGGGCCGGCCGGACCTGAACCAGGCCGCCTTCGAGTTCTTCCGAGCTCGCATGGTCGCCGTCAAGGCGAGCCTGCCGAAGGCCGAGCTGGAGCCCTGGGATCGCGGCTGGACACGGCTCTACGAGACCATCCGCGCTCCCGACCTCGACAGCGATGTCCTGGATACCGCCGCGGCACTGCTGGCCGCCTACCTGACGGCTCTTGGGCCGCTTGTCGAAGAATTCCTCGAAGCGGCCGAACGATACTGAATGCCGGTGCGGCAATGAACCCCGTCCAGGTCACCCCCGAGCTGGAGCGCTACATCTTCGATCTGCTCGGGCCCCGCGATGCCCCCATGAGGGCGATGGAGGAGCACGCCGAGCGCGAGAACGTGCCCATCGTCGGGCCGCACGAAGGCAAGCTGCTCTACCTGCTGGCCAAGCTCGCGGGTTCGAAGCGCATCCTGGAGCTGGGCGCTGCCACCGGCTACAGCGGCGCCTGGCTGCTGCGCGCGACAGCGGGCGGGTCGCTGGTCACTATCGAGCGTGACCCGCGACGGGCGGCGCTGGCCCGCGCCAACCTCGCCGCCGCCGTGCCCAACGGCGACGCGGAAGTGCTGGAAGGGGACGTCTTCCAGGTGCTTCCCCACCTGGAGGGCCCGTTCGACGCCTGCTTCAACGACCTGCTCAACTCCCTCGCCTCTGAGCAGGACATCGAGCGCCTGTTCATGCTCTCGCTGGAAAAAGTGCGGCCTGGCGGCCTGCTGCTCGCGGACAACGCCTTGCGGCAGGGTGAGGTGTCGGCGCCGCGCGGCCAGCAGGCACGCAACGTTGCCGCGTACAACAAGCTGGTGGCGGCCACGCCGAGGCTCGAGAGCGTGATCGTCCCGATCCGGGACGGGCTCTCGATCGCGCTCGTCTCAGATTGACGCGACTCTTCGCCGGCACCCCGGTGTAAATTTCGCGCCGAGAGGAGCGAAAGAGAGGGCCAAGAGTGGGACGCATCTCAAGTCGGGCGTGGGCGGTCTCCGGCCTGGGTCTCTTGCTCATCCTGGTTGCCGAGGGGATCCGGGCGAGCCACTCCATCGGTATCGCCTACTGGGGCGTCCTCTGGGTAGCGGGTTGGATCTGCCTCGTGGCCGGCATGGGGCTTGCCGTGAGCACCCGGCCCGGCTGGGCCGCGGCCGGCGTCAGCCTCCTCGGCACGGTGATCGCCGTCGCTCTCGCCACCCAGGGCCAGACCGCGTCCTTCGTTCTCTTCGCCAGCCTCGCGGTGGTCGGGATGGCGGTCGTGGTCGGCATGACGGTGCTCGTCAGCCTCGGCCTGCCCGTGGCGATTCGCGGGCAGCGCGCGCCGGCCTCGTCGGTCACCTTCGGGCTCACCGGGATCGGGCTCATCGTGCTGGCGGGCGCTTTCTCATTGCTCGGCAACGGCATGCCGCTCGGCTACGTCGCCTTCGCCTACGCGATCGGGATGCTGGGGATAGCGCTCAGTTTTGGCGCTCTCCACCTGCGAGACCGTGACCTAGCCTGAACAAGACCTAGCCTGGCCTGGGCTCTTCGCCCTCGATCCAGACCTCGCCGCCTGCGAAGAACTCCTTCTTCCAGATCGGGACGCTCTCCTTCAACCGGTCGATTCCCAGCTTGCAGGCCGCGATCGCTTCGGCCCGATGCGGGGCCGACACCGAGACCACGACGGACGCCTCGCCGATCTCCAGCGTCCCGGTGCGGTGCGCCATCGCGATCCGCGTCTCCGGCCAGCGCGAGCCGATCTCGGCCGCAATCTTTCGCATCTCTGACACCACCATCGCGGCGTAGGCCTCGTACTCGAGCCGGTGGGTGGAGCGGCCACGCGAGTTGTCGCGGACGATCCCGGTGAAGGTGCAGATCGCGCCCGCCCCCGAACGGGCGACCGCCGCCTCCAGGCGGCGCGCATCGAGGGGTTCGGATGTGAGCTCGAAGAGCACGGGCGAGCCCGACCCGTCGCCGCCGCTGACGGGAGGGATGAAGGCCACCTCGTCGCCGTCGGAGACCGGCGTCTCCCAGGCCGCCAGGGCCTGGTTCAGCGCGGGCCGAACCCACTCGGGATTCGCTTCCAGGGCCGGATGCTGCAGTCGCAGCGCCGCGTAGGCGTCTTGCAAGGTAGCCCCGGCCGGCAGCTCGAGCGCGATCCGGCTCGCTCCGGCCTGCTCGCGCAGACGCGCAAAAAGGAGGGCGGTGATCCGCAGGCCGACCTTCACGTCCGGATCTTATCGATGAAGACCTGGACGTCCTTGCCGGAGTCGAGGGCCCGCTCCACGGTGCCACGAGTGCCGGTCGAAGCTCCATCCCAGAAGGCGACCAGCACGTCGGCCTGGTCGATCAGCCGCTGGTTTCTCACGGCGGCAACCCGGGCGTCCTGCGCCTCCTCGAACGACGCCGCCACCCGGATCACCGGGAGGCCACGCTCCCGGGCGGCTCGCGTGGCAGCCGCGTCCACTCCACTGGCGCTGCCCGTCACGACCGTCGACTCGCGCGGCAGCGAAGCGACGTACTCGGACACCCGGTCCAGGGCTGGATAGCGTCGGCTGCCCACGATCGCGTAGCGGCGCTTCAAGCCAGGCTCGCGCCTCAGCCCGCGGCCGCGCCCTGGTCCCGGAAGCTCCTGTAGTACTCCTCGAACATTCCCTTCAGCTTGACCGCCTGGCGGTCGTAGGCCTCGGTGTCCGCCCAGCGCCGCCGAGGGTCGAGGATCTCGGCCGGGACGTCCGGCACCGCGTCGGGGATGTGCAGGCCGAAAACCGGATCCTGATGCGTGGGGACCCCGTCGAGCCGGCCTTCGATCACCGCGCGCACGATCGCCCGGGTATGGGCGATCGAGATGCGTTCGCCGGTGCCATAGGCGCCGCTTCCCCAGCCCGTGTTGAGCATCCAGACACTGGTCCTGTGCCGGTGCACGCGGTCGAGCAGCATCTCCGCATAGGTGTCCGGCGGCAGCACCAGGAAGGGCGCCGCGAAGCAGGTGCTGAAAGTCGGCTCTGGTTCGTCGACGCCGCGCTCGGTGCCGGCGACCTTGGCCGTGTAGCCGCAAAGGAAGAAGTATTTGATCTGGTCACCTTCCAGCCTGGCCACGGCGGGCAGGACACCGAAGGCATCGGCCGAGAGGAAGAGGACCTGGCCCGGGTGGCCGGCCCGGCCGCCGACGTCGACGCTCGGGATGAAGTCGATCGGATAGGCCGACCGCGTGTTCTCCGTCCTGGAGTCGTCGTCGTAGTCGGGGATCCGGGTGTCGGGATCGATGACAACGTTTTCGAGGACGGCCCCAAAGCGGTTCGTGGCCGCGTAGATCTCGGGTTCGGCTTCAGCCGAGATGCGGATCGTTTTTGCGTAGCAGCCGCCTTCGAAGTTGAAGATCCCGTCGTCTCCCCAGCCGTGCTCGTCGTCTCCGATCAGCGTGCGCGTGGGATCGGAGCTGAGCGTCGTCTTGCCGGTTCCGGAAAGACCGAAGAAGAGCGCCGAGTTGCCCCGCTCGCCGTAGTTCGCGGAGCAGTGCATCGGCATCACGCCGGCCTCCGGCATCAAGTAGTTCAGGACCGTGAAGATCGATTTTTTGATCTCGCCGGCGTAGCGAGTGCCGCCGATGATGACCATCCGTTTGGCAAAGCTGAGGAGCACAAACGTCTCACTGCGGGTGCCGTCGGCCCTCGGATCGGCGCGGACGGAAGGCAGCGCCATGACTGTGAAGTCAGGCTTGAAATCAGCCCGCTCCTGCTGTGGGGGACGGATGAAGAGATTCTGTGCGAACAGCGAGTGCCAGGCGTACTCCGTAATGACCTGGACCTTCAGCCTGTACTGCGGATCCGCGCAGGCGTAGAGGTTCTGCACGTACACCTCGTTGGCGACGCAGAAGTCGACCATCTTGTCGAGCAGTCCACTGAATCCCGACGGCGAGATGCGCTGGTTCCCGGCCCACCAGGCGTCGTCCAGGAGCTTGCCTTCGCCGACGAAGAACTTGTCCTTCGGGGACCGCCCGGTGTGCTGCCCGGTCTCGGCGACCAAGCTCCCGGGGGCCGCGATCTGGGCCTCGCCATTCCTGATCGCGTGCTCGTAGAGCTCGGCCGGCGAAAGGTCCATCCAGACTCGAACGCGGGACCCGAATCCCAGGCGATCGAGCAGCTGGGTTTCAACCATCTGCATCGTCAGGCTCCATGGTAATAGCCCATCCCCGGCCCCCGAAGGGGAACAGGTGAGCGCAGCCGGTGGGTTGACCAGAGGTTATGAGACCCGATATCCAGCCTGGCGCCAAGTTCCCCGACTACGAGCTTCCCGATCACACCGGCACCCGCCGCCAGCTCTCCAAGCTGCAAGGTGGCGATCCGATGGTCCTGGTCCTCTCGCGCGGTCACTTCTGTCCGAAAGACCGCCAGCAGCACCGGCTCCTCGTCGAGATGGAGCCCGAGATCGAGGTCGCCTACACCAAGATCGTCACCATCTCAACGGACAACCTCCTCGAGCTCAACGAGTTCCGGAGCGGCGTCGGCGCTCACTGGCCCTTTCTCGGAGACCCGGGCCGCCAGATCCAGAAGGACCTCGATATCGCTGAATACACCGATCCTCAGCACAACCCGATGATCCCGTACACCTTCGTGCTCGAACCTGGGCTGGTCATCCACAGCATGTACAACGGCTATTGGTTTTGGGGCCGCCCCTCGCCCGCCGACCTCCGGCGCGACCTGCGCGAAGTCACGCTCAAGATCCGGCCTGACTGGGACCTGGGTGCGCCGGGTCTGCGACAGAAGTGGGAGACCGGCGACAAGAAGGAGTTCTGGCCCTATGGGAAGAGCTTGCGCGAGGTCGTCTCCGGCATCACCGGCTGAGGCGTAGCATGTGGGCGGGTTCGGAAGCTACCCCCTGCCGTCAGAAGTCGGCGCGCCGCGCCGGCGCGCCGCCATTGAAGGAGGCTGGAAGATGGCAAAGTACGCGTTTCAAGGCGGATACACGACCGAGACTTGGGCCCGGTTCGTACAGAACCCTGGCGACCGCTCTGCCCCGGTCCGGCAAGCCGTCGAAGCAGCCGGAGGCAAGCTGGAGAAGCTTTACTGGTCCTTCGGCGAGGATGACTTCCTGGTCATCCTCGACTGCCCGAATGACATCGCCGCGGCAGCGATCGCCGTCGCGGTCGGCAGCAGTGGTGCGCTCCGCAACACGCGCACGACCAAACTGATCGAGGCCGACGAACTGAGCCAGATCCTCGAGAAGGCGAAAGCCGTCGCAGGAGCCTACGTACCGCCTGGCGCCAGGGAACCGGTTCGGGCCTGAACCGCAGTTACTAGCGGCGGGCGCCGATCCTTCGCGGCGCCCGCCCCGCCACGTAATCGACCAGGATGTACTCGCCCAGCCGCTCCGGCTGAACGAAGAAGGCGCGGCCTTTGTTCAGCTTGGTGACGCGGTTGATGAACTCGGTCAGGTAGGGGCCCCGCTCGAGCATGAACGTGTTGATCACGATCCGGTCTCGCGTGCAGCGCTGGACCTCTTTCAAGGTCTCCTGGATGGTCCTGAACGTCGGCGGATAGGCGAAGTAAACGCGGCCGTTGTCGAGGTGGGCGGTGGGTTCCCCGTCGGTGACCATGATCACCTGCTTGTTGCCGCGATGCCGGGCAAGCAGTGAGCGGGCGAGCTGGAAACCGTGCTGCATGTTGGTTCCGTAGACGTAGTCGTTGAGCGTGATCTGGGGAAGCGCCTCGGGCTTCAGCTCGACGGCCTGGTTCGAGAACCCGACTACGTAGAGCTTGTCGCGCGGGTACTGGCTGCGGATCAGCGCGTCGAGCGCCATCGCGACCTTTTTGGCGGCCAGGAAGCAGCCGCGCAGGAACATCGAGCGGCTCATGTCTACCATCAAGACCGTGCAGGCCTGGCTCGAGTGGTCGGTCTTGCGGACGACGAAGTCCTCGGGGTCGATGCTGATGGGCACGCCCGGCCCCTCGCGCTCGAGGGAGTTGAAAAGCGTCTCCTTCAGATCGATCAGGAACGGGTCGCCGTACTCATACGCCTTCAGGTCCTCGCCGGCCTCCGTGCCGACCCCGGTGAAGAAGGTGTTGTGCTGGCCGATCTGGCTCTTGCGGAGCCGGTCGAAGATCTCCTTCAGCGCGTTCTGGCCGATCCGGCGCATCCCCTTCGGCGTCAGCTCCAGGCGGCGGTCCTTCTTCTCCAGGTAGCCGGCCTTCTCGAGCAGCTCGGTGACGCGCTTCAGCTGGTCGATCGACTGGCGCGCCTCCGGGCCCAGGAGCTGCTCGGCGAGGCCGCGGTCGACGTCGTCCAGCCGGAAGCTGCCGCGCTCCAGCTGGGATTCCAGCCGGTCGACCCCCTGGAGGCGGTCCATGAGGCCCATCGCCTGCTGCAGGCTCATCGGCTCGTTGCCGAAGAACGGATAGCGCTCGGAGAGGTCCGAGGGCGGGAGCATCGACTCCATCAGGCCACCCAGGCGGGCCAGCTCAAGCCTGAGCGAGTCGTCCTGGAGCAGCTCGTCCATCATTCGGGCGAGCTCTTCGCGGGCCTCGGGCGACATGCTCCGGAGGAGGGACTGCATCTGCGCCATCTGCTGCTGAAGGTGCTCCATCAGCTGGTCCAGCGTCTCGATTCCCGGCGGGAACATCTGGCCGTACTTGTCCATGAAGGACTTGAAGTCGGGAGTCAGGCCCTGGGCCCGCTCTTCGAGCATCTTGTTGAGAGCCCGGACCATGTCGCGAATCTCTGAGAGGTCCTGGCCCTGCATCCGCTGAATGCTCTGCTTCATGCCCTGGAACATCTGGTCCAGCACCTGCTGCTGCAGCTTCTGCATGAGCTTTTCGAACTTCTCGCGGGCCGCCTCGTCCATGAACTCGTAGTTGCGCAGCTCCTTCACCCGGCCGCCGAGGTCGTCCGGGACGCGGTCGAGCTGGTCCTGGCGCTGCTTGGCCATCCGCTCCAGCAGCTTGCTCTGCTCGGGGGCGGCCTCCCGGACCTTGCGCTCGATTCCCGCCCGCTCCGTGTCGATCACGTCCTGCAGCTGCTCCTTCAAGTCTTCGACCACGCTGTCGAGGTCGAATCGGGCCAGCTCCCGCTCGCGCAGCTCGTGCAGCTGGCGGGCGAGCTGGTCAAGCCCCGGCAGCTCCGGAGTGCCCCAGCGGTAGAGGCGCTGGAGCGCGCCCATCAGGTCGCCATGGCTCATCAGGTCGTCGGAGATCGACTCCAGGACGCTGTCAGCGTCGAGTGGGAAGGGAGTCTGGCTCCCGTCCCACCTGGAGTAGCGGTAGCGACTGGGGCTCACGCTCACGAGGCGACTCTACCGCTAATGCTTGAAGAGCCCCATCAGCTCCGCCTTGTCCAGCGTGTTGAAGTGGAGCTGGAAGCCGACTACTGCACAGCTGGTGTCGGCCGTGACCGGCAGGCTTTCCTCTTTCACGGCAAAGAGCGTGAAGAGATAGCGGTGGGGATGGTCGCCCTGGGGAGGACAGGGACCGGCGTACCCCGGCTGGCCGGTATCGTTTCGCATCTGGACGGCACCCTTGGGCAGCCCGCCACCGGCCGGCTTGCCCGCGTCGAGCGGCAGCTCGTTGACGTCGGCCGGGATGTTGGCCACCGCCCAGTGCCAGAAGCCGCTGCCGGTCGGCGCGTCGGGGTCGTAGCAGGTCAGCGCGAAACTCTTTGTCCCTTGCGGGGCGCCGGACCAGGCCAGCTGCGGCGACCGGTTGGCGCCGTCACAGCCGAACCCGTAATCGGTCGAGAGCACGTGGTCCATCGACAGGTAGTCCCCGTCCTTGAAGTTCGTGCTGGTCAGCTTCATTGGCGTCCTCCTCGACTCAATCGCTGGGCGGCCTGACCTCGGCCCAATTCCCGGAGGTCAGGAAGTCGATGAAGCCGGCCACCGGCTTGGCGAGCCGGCTCCGCTTCAGGTGCACGATGTTCCACTGGCGGCGAACCGGGAATCCATCCACTTCGAGCACGACCAGGCGGCCGCCGGCCTGCTCCAGCGTGATCGCATAGCGGCTGATTGCGGCCAATCCCAAGCCGGACTCGACGGCGTGCTTGATGGCGCCGTTGCTGCCGAGCTCCATCGCCACGGCAAGGTTGACCCCTACCCGGCGGGCCGCCTTCTCGACCGACCAGCGGGTGCCGGATCCTTCCTCGCGCATGATGAACGGCTCGTCCTTCAAGTCCTTGAGCGTCAGGCTCTGGCGGTCGGCCAGAGGATGGCCGCGGGGCGCGATCACGACCAGCTCGTCGGACAGAAACGGGATCACCTGGAGATCGGGGTTCTTCAACGTCGGACCGACGATCGCGAGGTCGAGGTCGTTCTTCAAGACGTCCTCCTGGACCTTGCCGCGGTTGCCGATCTCGAGTGAGATGACAAGGCCAGGGTGCAGGCGCTTGAAGGCACCCAGAGCGACGGGGATGACGTAGATGCCGACCGTCGTCGAAGCGCCCACCTTGAGCGTGCCCCGTTCCAGGCCGTGCATCTCCTCGAGGGCGATCGAGGATTCGTCGATCAGGTTCAGGATCCGGCGCACATAGCCATAGAGGAGGTGGCCGGCCTGAGTCAGCTCGACATGCTTGCCCAGGCGATCCAGGAGATCCATGCCGATGGCTCGCTCGAGCTCCTTCACCTGGTAGGAGACCGACGGCTGGCTCAACTTCAGGTCGTGGGCGGCGGCGCTGAAGCTGAGCCGGTCCGCCACCGCTTTGAAGACGCGCAGCTGGTGGAGCGTGATGTCGCGCTCGAGTGCCAGCGGCGTCGAGCGGGTGGAGCTGGTGCGGGTGCGGGGCATGCCTCTCCTGTATACCGATAATTGGGGCCGTGGCGCAGCGTAAGCCCAAGCCCTCCCTCTCCCCTGTCCGGCGGACGCGCCGGGCTTTGCCCAACCTGGAAGCACCCGCACTGGAGCGGGCGACCGTCGCCGAGCAGAAGATCAACCAGTTCCGCAAACGTCGTTATGACGCGATCCACACGGGGCAGGAGCCGAAGGGCCGGCTCTCGGCCCGGGCGCGCATCGACCTCCTGCTCGACCGCGGCAGCTTCGTCGAGCTCGACCTTTTCGCCATGCACCGGGCCCGCGGTTTCGGCATGGAGGAAAAGCGCGTCGCCGGCGACGCCATGGTGGCCGGGTTCGGGACCGTGGAGGGTCGCCCGGTCTGCGTTTACGCGTATGACGCGACGGTGCTCGGCGGTTCACTCGGCGAGGTCACGGCCGAAAAGGTCGTCAAGGTCCAGGACATGGCGCTGCGCGACCGGGTGCCCATCGTCGGGATCAACGACTCGGGCGGTGCCCGGATCCAGGAGGGCGTAGCCGCGCTCGCCGGCTACGCCTCGATCTTCTATCGCAACGTGCGCTCTTCGGGCGTGATCCCGCAGGTCTCGGTCATCGCCGGGCCCGCCACCGGCGGTGCGGTGTACTCGCCCGCGATCACCGACTTCATCTTCATGGTGCGTGGGGTCGGCCACATGTTCATCACCGGCCCGGAAGTGGTCCGCGCCACCACCGGCGAGCGCGTCACCTTCGACGACCTCGGCGGCTCTGAAGTCCACGGCACCAAGTCGGGAGTGGCGCACTTCATGAGCGCCAACGAGCGCGAGTGCGCTCGCGATGTGCGGCGCCTGCTCTCCTACTTGCCCTCCAACGCCGCGGAGAGGCCGCCGTACCGGCCCACAGCCGACGATCCCGAGCGCGCGAACGAGGAGCTGCAGACGATCATCCCGGAGCGCCCGAACCTGCCCTACGACATGCGAAACGTCGTGCTGCAAGTCGTCGATGACGGCCAGTGGATGGAGGTGCAGCCCTTCTTTGCCCAGAACATCGTGGTCGGGTTCGGCCGGCTCAACGGTCATGTGATCGGCGCGGTGGGCAACCAACCACGCGTCCTGGCGGGCGCGATCGACATCGACGCCTCCGTCAAAGCGGCCCGCTTCATCCGCTTCTGCGACGCTTTCGGCATCCCGGTGATCTCCTTCGTGGACGTGCCCGGCTACCTGCCGGGGACGGCCCAGGAGCACGGGGGCATCATCAGGCACGGCGCCAAGCTGCTCTACGCCTACGCCGAAGCGACTGTGCCGAAACTCACTGTGATCACGCGCAAGGACTACGGCGGCGCCTACTGCGTCATGTCCTCCAAACAGCTCGGCGCCGACCTGAACCTGGCCTGGCCCACCGCCGAGATCGCTGTGATGGGCCCTGAGGCGGCCGTGAACTTGATTTACCGGCGCGACCTCGTTGCGGCGAAGAACCCGGACAAGCGGCGCAAGGAGCTCGTCGCCGACTACGTCGAGAAGTTCGCCAACCCGTACGTGGCAGCCGAGCGCGGCTATATCGACGACGTGATCGAGCCCCGGGAAACGCGCCGGATGCTGATCCGGGGCCTCGAGCTCTGCCTGACCAAGCGCGGCGACGCGCCCCCCCGCAAGCACGGCAACATTCCCCTATGAGCTCCATCCAGAGGATCGACAACGTCGGTGTGGCGGTCCGCGACCTCGGGCGGGCCGAGGACTTCTACACGCGGCTCGGATTCACTGTCAAAGACCGGGAGGAGAGCTCACTGACGGTGGCCGCCGGCGACGCGCGCCTCTGGATCTTCCAGACCTCCTCCGGGGAGCAACCAGCCCGGCGTGCTCCCGACTTGATGGGGAACCCGCCAGGAGTCGACCACGTGAGCCTCTGGGTTGGAGACGTGGACGCGGCGCAGATGCAGGCCAGGGGCCGCGGCCTGGAGTTCGAAGGCGAGCCGGGCGACACCGAGTGGGGCTTCCGAATGGTCGGCCTGACCGACCCGGACGGTAACCGGATCTACCTCCTGGGCGACCTGAAAGGCGGCCCGCGCGGGTCTTAACAGGGTCTCTTTTTCGCGGGCGCTCGTCTTCCCTAGAATCTGGCCACCGTTTCCGCCTACGAAGGAGCACAGACATGGCAACCCTACCGTCGAGCCTTCTCGTCGAGCCCTGGACGCCGCCCGTTCGGATCGTCGCCTCGCAACGGCGCCGGCGAACGGTCCAGGCGCGCTTGCGCAGCGGCGTTCTGGAGGTGCTGGTCCCGGCTTCCATGTCGGTGCGCGAACAGAACCGCTGGGTGGAGGTCATGCGGGAGCGGATCGAGCGCCAGATCCAGCGCGCTCAGCCGACCGACGAGAAGCTGGAGCGGCGCGCGCACCTCTTGAACCGCCGGATCTTCGGCGGCCGCCTGCGCTGGAACTCGGTCGCCTACGCCGAGCAGGACCGGCGTTGGGGCAGCTGCAGCTTCACCGCCGGCGTGATCCGGATCTCGCGGCGCGCTGAGCAGCTGCCGCCTTTCGTGCTCGACTATCTGCTCGTCCACGAGCTCGCCCACCTCGAGCACGCCGAGCACGGGCCGGCGTTCTGGGAGCTTGTCAACCGTTATCCGCTGACCGAGCGGGCACGCGGCTACCTGATGGCCATCGATCACGGCCTGACCTCCGGCGACGATCCGGACGACGAACCCGAGTATTGAGCAGGGCGTCCTGCCCCGATTACGAGGTCAGCAGGATCTTGGTAGCTTCACGCTCCGCGAACATCCGGTAGGCCTCTTCGCCCTCCTCCACCTTCATGCGGTGGCTGACGACAACCGCGGGGTCCAGCCGCCCGGCCTTGATCAGGTCAAGCAGCGGGCGCATATAGGGCGGGACGTTGCAGAGGCCGCCCGTGTAAGTGAGGTCGTTGAACCACACGTGCATGTAGGGGAAGTCCTGCTCGGTCGCCTCGGGCACTCCGACGACTGAGACCGTGCCACCGTGCCGAACGCTGTGCAGGGCGATCTCGATGGTGGCCGGAAGGCCCACGCATTCAATGCTCCGGTCGGCGCCGTAGCCGCCGGTGACCGACTTGATGTGCTCGGAGGGATGCACGGCGGCACCGTTGATCGGTGTCGCGCCCAATCCCTGAGCCACCTCGAGCCGGCTGTCCACGCGGTCGACCACGAACACCTGGGCGGCGCCGAAGAGCTGGGCGGACATGACCGCCATCAGCCCCACGGGGCCGGCGCCTACGACAGCCACCGTGTCGCCTGGCTCGATGCCCGCCCGCTCGGCGCCGAAGTAGCCGGTCGCCAGGATGTCGCCGACGAAGAGCGCTTGCTCGTCCGAGACACCGTCCGGGATAGGCTCCAGCGTGTGGTTGGCCAGGGGCGCCACCACGTACTCAGCCTGGCCGCCGCCGAGGTTGCCGAAGTACTCGCCGTGGCCGAAGACGCCCTTGTGCTCGCACTGCGAGAACCAGCCGCGGCGGCAGTAGAAGCAGTGGCCGCAGTAGCTGAAGAAGCAGGCCACCACCCGATCCCCAGGCTTGACGCGGGTCACATGCTGGCCGACCTCCTCCACCACGCCGGAGAACTCGTGGCCGAGGACGGCCCCCGGGTTGACCGGGGTCCGCACGTGGTAGATGTGGAGATCGGACCCGCAGATGGCGCTGACCGTGACTCGGACCAGGGCCTCGTCGGGACCCTGGATCCCAGGCTTGGGCACGTCGTCCACCCGAACCTCTCGTTCGCCCTGGAAGGTGACCGCTTTCATTCCCCAGCCCGATTCTACTGGCGGCCTCCTCAACTGGGCCTTTACGGCTGCAGATATAGTGCGTATAGTGATAAAAGCTTTATCACTATTTAGGCTGCGCACAGGTACGCGGCCGGGAGGTTCAACTGGCAATGCAAGAGATGCTCTGGGTGGCCGTCGTCGTGGTGGCGGTGCTGTTGGTCGTGGCCTTTATCGTGAGAGCGATCAGCAACCGTCGCGGACGGCCTTCCTTCCGGACCAGGTCCCTGCCCGTGGGCTACTTCAGCGCTTACCAGACCCGGATCCAGGAGCTGCAGGCGATGTTCGTCAATCAGCCCCGCGAGGCCGTGGCCGGAGCCAAGCACATGGTCGACGACCTCATGATGCGGCTCGGCTACCCGACCAGGTTGGATGAACGCGAGCGCATGCGTGACCTCGCGCACGTCCACCGACCGCTGGCCGAGCACTACAAGGCCGGCGTGACACTGAAATCCGATTCCACCACTGAAGACCTGCGACGCGCGCTCCAGCACTACCTGGATCTCGCCCGCGGCCTCATGGACCGGGCGCAGCCCGAACATGAGGAGCCGGCCGGCCGGCGCGAGATCGCCGGCTGACCAACCTCTAGCCTCTTAAAGGGCCGGGCCTCGCGGCTCGGCCCTTTATCTTTCTCGGGAAATGCGCCTAAAGAACGCCGTCGTGCTGGTCACGGGCGCGTCGAGCGGGATCGGGGAGGCCAGCGCCCTTGCCTTCGCACGAAGCGGCGCCCGCCTCGCCCTCTGCGCCCGCCGGCTAGAGCGGGTGCAAGCAGTTGCGCGGCACTGTCGCGAGCTGGGCTCGCCCAAGGTCACCAGCAAGCGCGTGGACATCTCGAAATCGGCTGAAGCCCGTGGTTTCGTCGCCGGCGCGCTGCGCGACTTCGAAGGCGTGGACGTCCTTGTCAACAACGCCGGGGCCGGCTGGTCCGGGCACCTGAAGGACATGCCGGAGGACACGATCCGGCAGCTGGTCGATACCAACCTGCTGGGCGTGATCTGGACGACGCAGGCCGCGCTGCCGGCGATGATCGCGGCCCACCGCGGCGTGATCATCAACGTCGCCTCGGTCGCCGGCTACCGGCCAACGCCGTACTCGGCGGTCTACGGCGCCACCAAGCACGCCCTGGTCGGCCTCTCACACGCACTTCGGGGGGAGCTCAGCGGAACGGGGGTCAAGGTCTCCGTCGTCTACCCCTACATCACCCGGACCGAGATGGTGGGCCAGGCGGCCGGGCCCGTCTACTCGGCGGAGTGGGTGGCCAGGCTGATCGTCCGGACGGCCCGCCTGCCGCGCCGGGACGCGATAGTTTTTCCGCTTCGGGTCGCTCACCTGCTGGAGCCCGTGTTCGGCGGTTTGCTCGACCACGCGATCGGCGAGGTGCGCCGCCAAGGTGAACCTGACCTCAAGGGATGACGCGACTTCTAAGCCAGCAAATTGCCCTGTTCTGGCGGCGCTGATCTTCTTGATTTGGAGCGGCGCACTCGCGCCGCCTGCCGCGCGCTGCGGCGCGCGAGTCTGTAAGGAAGGGCCTTTACGTTTTGAACCGGGCCCAACGCGAAAGGGGCTTCCAACTTCAGGAAGCCCCTTTGAACCCGTTAGTGGGCCGACGCGGTCCGCGCTTTGGGTGCGAACACCACACCCCGGATCGTCCCGACCGCCCAGTCGACGAGCACGCCGACCAGCGCCGCAATCAGCGCCGTCAGCGGGTGCAGGTGGCCGAGCTGCGGGCCCAGCTGCGCGTATGTCTCGCCGAACACGATGGCGATGAACGGGAAGGCCGCCGTGCGCCAGATCGTGTCCTGTGACCTACCGAGAATGAGTCCGTACCAGAAAAGACCCAGTCCGTAAGCGACCGCGCCCATGAGGACGACTGTTCCGAAATCCATGTGCTTGATGCACCTCCTGATTTGTGCGAGACCTTTCTCTAAAACGCCTCGACAGAAAGACATAAGCGAGCAGCCTTCTGCGAGTTACGGCGGAGTTACAATGCCGCCGCTTTGCGGCGGGGGCTCCTCTACTACCTGACCCACTGGCACACGTTCCGGACGGTGGTTGGAATCGTCCTCGCACTGCTCATCGCGAGTGCCCTGTTTTGGGTCTATACAGAGCCGGCTCGAATCCCCGTCCACCCCGAAGACCGCCTGCTGGCGACCGACGAGCCGCCCGACCCCAACGTGGTCATCGTGGGCATCGACGACCGGAGCATCGCCGGCTTCGGAGCCCACGGCGAGTACCCCTTCAAACGGGACCGCTACGCGACAGTCCTCAACAACCTGAAGACGGCCGGCGCGGCCGTCGCCGCCTTCGACATCCAGTTCAGCGAGGACTCCTCACCGGCCGGCGATGACGCATTCGCCAGCGCGATCGGCCAGGACAACTTGGCGGTAGTTCTCGCCTATGGTCAGACCGATCTTCAGACAGCGGGACCAGGGCTGCTGCGGATGAAGAACAGCGGGGCCATCGACCGGCCGCTGGACAAATTCGTCTGCGGCGACCCCAAAGCGCTACCAGGGTGCAAGCCTGTTGCCCAGCTGGGCAGCACCGCGATCATCACCGACCCCGACAAGGTCGTGCGCTTGATGCCGATGTTTGTTGAGGCTCGCTGCGCCAGCAAGACCGCCGCCGACGAATGCGTTGCCGGTGTGCTGAACCCAATCAGCTTCGTCGCCTACCGCCAGCTGGTCGCGGGCACATCTGTGCCGTTGACTTACACACCGCAGGGCGCGCATTTCGGTGGCATCTGGACCAAGCCTCTTTGGACCGATGGCCAGGGCCTCTCGCTGATCGACTACCGGGGTGGCCCGAGCGCCGACGGCGGTTGGTTTCAGCGACATCACCAGTACCTGAGCTTCGGCGATGTCTACGACAACAACTTCGACCGCTCGGCGGTCGCCGGCAAGATCGTCCTGATCGGCTCCTACGGCGCCGCCGGAGTGCATGACGAGCAGCAGACGCCCAGCAGCCGTGGCGCGTTCATGCCTGGCGTCGAGGTCCAGGCGGCGATGATCCAGACCCTGGACTCGATCAACCAGTCGAAGTTCCTGCAGCCGGAGCCGGCGAGCTGGGTTCTGGCTAGCCTGCTGATCCTCTGCGTCCTGCTCGGCGTCTTGCTGCCTCGACTCCCGGCCCTTTTCGGTCTCACCCTGACGCTCGGCGCGATCCTCGTTTACACCGGTGGCTGGATTCTGCTTCTGGGCGTCTTCACCGCCGGCCTGGTGCCCAACCTGCTCGAAGTCTGGCTCGCGCTCGGCCTCACCTACGCCGGGCTGATGGCCTACCGCTTCCTCTACGAGGAGCGGGAGAAGCGGAAGGTGACGAGCATCTTCGGGCTCTACTTGAAGCCCGAGCTCGTGGATGAGCTGAGCCGGAGCCGCAGCATCGCTGAGATCCCGCTCGGAGGCGTACGGCGCGAGATCAGCCTGCTTTTCGTTGACATTCGCGGGTTCACGTCCATGTCGGAGCGCATGGAAGCCGAGGACGTGTTGAAAGTCCTCGACGTTTATCTCGAAGACCTGAGTCAGATGGTCTTCAAATGGGATGGCACGCTAGACAAGTACGTCGGTGACGAGATCATGGCGATCTGGAACGCCCCCGCCCCGCAGCCCCAGCACGCGCTCAACGCGGTGCGCTGCGCCTGGGAGATGGCGATGCGAATGCCGGAGGTCAACGAGCGACTCAAGGCGAAGGTGTTGCCAGAGGTCCAGTACGGGATCGGCGTCAACAGCGGTCTGGCCGCGGTCGGCCAGATGGGCTCTCAAAACCGGCGCACCTATACGGCGATCGGCGACACTGTGAACACCGCCGCGCGCTTCTGCGGCGCCGCCGGCCCGGCGCAGATCCTGATCGGCCGGCGCACGCGCGACCTGGTCCAGGACTATGTGGCCGCAGAGGTGGTCCCCGGACTGCAGCTGAAGGGCAAGAGTGCGGACAAATTCGGCGTGTACCGGGTCACGGCCATCCGCGAGTCGCCCGGCTCACCCTGGGTGACGGCGCCTGGGATGCAGGATTTCTCCGACGTTGGCGCCGGCCAGAGGCCGACGGCGATCGGCGCGAAAGCGAGCTTCGCGAACGAGGGCGAGCCGGTCACCCACTAGATCCATATAGACGCGTTGGCGCGATCCCTCCACTAGCTTTTTGGGGCTTTTGGCGGGATAATTCCGGAGGTTTCATTTCTCTATCTCCATGTAAGACTGGAGGGTCTTTTATGCAGCAACCACCGCCTTCCATGCAGCCGCCCCCGCAGGGCCCACAGCCATCGGCGGCGAGCACCGGGATGGACAAGAAGACCGCCGCTCTGCTCGCCTACCTGGTGACCTGGGTGACGGGCATCATCTTCCTGTTCGTCGGCAGGGCCGACCCGGACATCAAATTCCACGGCGCGCGCTCTCTCGTGATGTTCTTGCCGATTCAGATCATCTGGTACCTGGCCAGCCTGCTCCCATCAGGCATCGCACTGATACTCGGCTGGCTCTTCGCCATCGGTTACCTGGTTCTCTGGATCTTCTGCCTCTACAGCGCCTGGACGCAGAACGGCGCAAGGTTCAACATCCCGATCCTCAGCGGCGTGGTCGACCCCCTCGCCGAGCAAGTGGCGTCCAAGGTCTAGACCACTTCAACTTCGACTCCACCGAGAGGCCCCCCGGGTGGGGCCTCTTCTTCTTTTCAGCCGCGCTTAAGGCGGCTCATCGCCGAGAGGATGCCGGCGCGCAACGCGTCACGCTCGCGGCGTGCATCGGCCAGGTCCTCGCGAAGGCGCTGGACCTCGACCTCGAGTGTGTGCAGGCGAGGATCCGGCTTCCCGACGCGCAGCTTCGCTTCGTCGATCTCCATCCGGTAGCGGGCTACGTCGACTTTGAGCTTGCGGTTCTCGTCCAGCAGTTGCTGGACGATCCCTTCTGAGCCCATCAGTCGCGGTACCGCTCGGGGTCGACCGGCCGGCAGAAGCCTGGCTGGAATTCACGCAAGCGGAGATGCTCCATCTCGCCGCGGACGTACCGCGCCTTGATCTCCAGGCCCGGCATGCCACGCACCATCCCGCTGGTCGTGCTCTCATCCTCGTAGGGAAAGCGATAGAGGTTGTAATGGTCGACGAGCAGACAGAGGCGGAGCTCGGTCGAACCATCCGCCTGCTCGATGTTCTTGTAGCAGGGGACGACCCGCCGGGCGAGGTCGGTGATCTTGAAGCCGTCGACCCTCTGCAGCATGTAGTCGATCGGCGAGCGCATCAAGCGAAAATGCTACGTGGATTGGACCTCAACTTGAGCGCGGACCAGCGGGCGCTCCAGCGCGAGATGCATGACTGGCTCAAATCCAACTTCGAGAGCCGGTTTGCCGAGCCCACGCCAGAAGCCTCCCGCGCCTGGCAGCGGCGCTTGCAGGAGGGCGGCTGGGGAGCCCCCACCTGGCCGGTCGAGCACGGCGGCCGGGGAGCGGGACCGATCGAAGCCCACCTGATCGCACAGGAGCTGGAGCGAGCGGATGCCCCGCGACCGATGACCGTGATCGGGATCGGCTGGGCGGGCCCCGCGATCATCGCCCACGGCAGCCCTGACCAGAAACGCCAGCTGCTGCCCCGCATCCTCGACGGCAGCGATCTCTGGTGCCAGCTTTTCAGCGAACCGGACGCTGGCAGCGACCTGGCCGGCCTGCGCACGCGCGCCGAGAAGAAGAACGGGCGCTGGGTCGTGAGCGGCCAGAAGACCTGGACGAGCTTCGCCCAGGAGGCCGACCTCGGCATTCTCCTGGCACGCACGGATCCGAGCTCGGCTCGCCAGGCGGGCATCACCTGCTTCGCGTTCAAGATGCGTCAGCGAGGGGTCGAAGTCCGCCCGATCAAGCAGATGGACGGCCGGGCGACGTTCAACGAGGTCTTCTTCGACGGCGCGGAGGCGGCCGCTGAGGAGGTCATCGGCGAGGTCGGCGATGGCTGGCGGGTGGCCATCACCACCCTGATGAGCGAGCGGGTCGGCCTCTCCAGCGGGTCGGGCACGCTCTGGGGCGACGGCCCCAGCCTGGGCGACCTCGTCGAGCTGGCCGGCCGCACCGGCCTCGACGCCCGCCAGCGCCAGCGCCTGGCGGCTCTCAAGGTCGAGTGGGAGGCGATCCGGCTCACCCGCTACCGGATGCTCTCGCGGCCCCGGAGCGCCCACTTGAGCTCCATCGGCAAGTTGATGTCAGACCGCTGGGGCCAGAAGGTCAACGACCTCGCGGTCGAGCTGCTTGGCCCCGCCGGCCTGCTCCTGGACACACCCTGGGCGCAGTCCTTCCTCTTTTCGCCCGCCCTCACGATCGGCGGCGGAACGACCGAGATCCAGCTCGACATCCTCGCCCAGCGGGTGCTGGGCTTGCCTCGAGCGCGGTAGCGCAAACCGGGCGGCCCCCCACCTGCCCACCCCCAGCCAGCAGGGGGAGGCGGTCGCTCAAAGGAGTGCGAGTTGCTTTGGTTGCGGCGGCGGGACCAGCTTCAAAGCCCGCCGGTCCCCAACACCGTGCTTCTCACGCAAGCCGGCCACCAGCTTCTGCACCGGTTCGCTCCGAGCCGCCGGCAGGTAAGCACCTTGTCGGTATTCGGCCAGGTAGCGCGGCAGTAGTTCCGGCCAGTGCTTGGCCACACATTCGAGGAAGTGCTCCTTGGTGCCCGGGCGCAGGTAAAGAAGGTTGGCCCAGACCGAGACTGCGCCGGCCTCGCGAGCGGCCTTCACGACTTCCTCCAGCTGCTCGGGGCGGTCGCTCAGGCCCGGCAGGATGGGCGCCATGCCGACGCTCGCCTTGATCCCCGCCGCGACCAGCCTGGAGAGCGCCTGCAGCCGCTGGCGGGGGTGTGCTGTCCCCGGCTCCGTCCGCCGCCAGACCTCATCGTCGACGGTCGGCACGCTGAAGGTGACCGAGAAGCTCGCCCGCTTGGAGAGCTCGGACATCACATCGATGTCGCGCACGATCATTGGTCCGCGCGTGATCAGCCCCGCCGGGTTGGCGTGGCGGGCCAGCACTTTCAGGCAGCCGCGGGTGAGCTGGTAGCGACCCTCGGCCGGCTGATAGGGGTCGGTGGCGGCGCCGATCACGACCGCCTCACTCTTCCAGGCAGCCCGCGAGAGCTCCAGGTCGAGGACCTGGGCGACGTTGGTCTTGACCCTGATGGCGCGCCCATAGCGATCGTCCGAGGGACGGTCGGCACGCCGTTCGAAGGCGCGCACGTAGCAGAAAGCGCAGCGGTGCTCGCAGCCCATGTACGGGTTGAGAGACCAGTTGAAGGGCATCCCACGGACCCGGTTGAGGGCGCTCTTACACGGCTGCTCGACGTACTCGACTTCGGTCTTGCGAGGCTCGGGAAGCTGCACCGGCTTTGATTCTAGAACGTTTGTTCGATGGGCGGGTGGTCGAGGAGGGGCAGAAGTCGTTCAAGACGCAGCGCTCGCAAGCGGGCTGGCGGGCGAAGCAGACGCGCCGGCCGTGAAGGATCAGCCGCAGAGAGAGGCCGGTCCACTCCGAGGGCGGCACGATCTCCGTCACGTCCTTCTCGATCTTCACCGGGTCGGTCGAGTCGGTGAGCCCGAGGCGCTTGGTGAGTCGCTTGACGTGCGTATCGACCGCGAACCCGGGCACCCCGAAGGCCACGCCGAGCACCACGTTGGCGGTCTTGCGGCCCACGCCGGGCAACGTGGTGAGGTCCTCCATCTTCGGCGGCACCTCCCCGCCATAGCGCTCGACCAGCGCCCGCGCGGCGCCGACTATCGCCTTCGTCTTCTCACGGAAGAAGCCGGTCGGCTTGATCACCTCCTGGATCTCATCGGGGTCGGCGCCGGCGAGCTCGGCCGGACCGGGCCAGCGCTTCCGGATCTCGGGCGTGATCCGGTTCACGGTCTTGTCCGTCGACTGGGCGCTGAGGATGGTGGCGATGAGAAGCTCGAAGGGATTCGTGAAGTCGAGCTCGCACTCCTCCGGGTAGACCTGCTTCAGGCGCTCGACCGCGAGAACAGCGCGCTGCCGAGCCCCCCTGGGTCTCATGGGTACTGTGACCTAGCCAAGCAACTTGCGGGCGGCGGCCGCGATCTCCTGCCCGCCGGCCCGCCCCTGGAGCCGGCTGGTCGCCTCCTTCATGACCTTGCCGAACCCCGCCCGACCTTCCGGCTGGACGTCCGCGATCACCTTGCGGAGCTCGGCCTCCAGCTCCTCCGGGGAAAGCTGGGCGGGCAGGTACCGCTTGAGCACTTCGGCAGCCGCCCGCTCGCGCGCCGCCGACTCGCCTCGCCCGGCGGACTCGAAAGCTTCGGCCGCCTCCTGGCGCCGCTTGATCTCGCTGCGCGCCTCCGCAACGACCAGGTGGTCGCTGATCGAGCCCTCGAAGCCTTTCTCCTTGCTGGCGTTCACCACCTCGCTCTTGAGCAGGCCGAGGCTGGCCAAACCGACCTCGTCCGATCTCCGCCGGGCGTCGCGGAGATCGCTTTCAAGCTGTTCGTAGAGGCTCACAGTGCGGACATATAATCGCAACCTCATGAGTCCCCTCGCCGTAGGGCCGATCATCGCCCTGCTGGGCATCGTGGCCACGTTCTACCTCCTTCGCAACAAAGCGCGGGTGCGCAAGTCCATGTACCGCACCCTCCGCGATGAGCGCGAGCGCCAGCTGCGGCACGCCCGCGAACGCGCGCTCGCAGCCCGGGCCGCCGCGGCCAGGGCGACCGAGGCCGCCAGCGCGCCCGCCGCCGCCAGCCCCGCGGCGACGGCTGAGCGGGCCTCCACCGCCTATGTGGGGGTCCCGACGCAGGAGGTCCAGCAGCCGCCCGCGGCCGCCCCCGAAGCGGTTCCGGCTCCGCCGCCGCCGGCGCCCATCCAGGAGCCTCTGCCGACACAAGAGGTCGAGTACACGCCGCCGGTGAGCAAAACCGAACCGGCGCCCGAACCGGCGCCTGAGCCGGTGCTCGAAGCTGAGCCGGAGCCCGAACCGGAGCCGGAGCCGGTCGCCACGGAGCCAATGGCAGGTGAGGCGCCCGCAGCTCCCCAGAAGGCCGGTTGGGAGATCGTCGAGCCGGCTCCGAAAGATCCGGTGGCAGCGCAGCGCGAAGGCATGGCCACGCGGGCCGGCAAAGCGGCCTGGGAGCTCGACACGACCGAGCGCGAGGCGATCGAGATGCGCCACAAGAAGATCAAGGACAAGCTGGTCGATCCGGATACCGAGGCTGAGGTGAAGGAGAGCCTGGCGCAGACCATGCTCAGCTACGCGGGCTTGGTGCTGGCGCTCCTGGTGGTCCTGCTGGGCATCATCTTCATGCTCGGCTCGCGGGCGACGTAATCAGCTTCAGAACACAAGCACCACGATCGCCGTTGCCAGCCCGGCCACCACGCCGAGCGCGAGCAGGATGGTCCCGGCCCGGTCGCGAGCCAGGCACCAGCTCGGAAACACGAGCACGACCGCGCCCGCGATGACGCGGAAATAGGCGGTCGGGTCGGACCAGGTATCGGAACCGGCCGCCAGCCCGACCAGCGCGTAAGCAGCGCCGGCCCAGGCCCCGCCGTCGCGAGCCCAGGCCAGCCGGACCAGGGCTAGAAGGCAGATGAGCACGGCGACGAGGAGGAACATCGCCCGCGCGGGCTGTGGTACGAGGTCGCGGGCAAGCAGCAAAAAGGGTGCGCCCGGCGGATCGAGGAGGTGACCGCCAAGCGTGCTCTCGTGCGCCCGCACCGTGCGCCAGACAAAGAGCGACCAGCCGGCCAGGACTGCCAGTGCGAACGCCTGGCGAGCGGCCGGCCGCCAGCGCCGCGCAAGCAGGTGCCGGGCTCCTTCGGTCAGCAGTGCGACAGCGCTCGTCTCCTTGGCGAGGCAGGAGAGCAGCAGAAGGCCAGAAGAGCCGGCCAGCATTCCGGCCGCGAGCAGCGCCAGCTGAAGTGGCTCCGTCAAGTCGAGCATGATCGGGATCCAGAGGCCCGGGAAGAGCCCGACGGCAAGCGCCAGCCAGGGGCTTCGGCCCGCCCGGATCGCCGCCAACGCAGAGATCGTCACCACCGCCGTCGCGGCCAGCACGTTGAGGGCGACCAGCACGAAGGGCAGCAGCTGGCGCTGGCCGAGGCTCAGCAGCCAGGCCAGGAACGGGTAGAGGATCCGGCGGTAGCGGAGCGAGTTGTCGAGGCTTGGCGCGGTCTCGGGCTTGCGCAGGAACGGGTCCTGCGCGATGTAGAAATAGAACTGGCCGTCATAGCCGACCCCGCGGATGGGCACCTGGCCCGGCAACAGGACGGCCGGCCGGCTCAGAAGCTCCCCCGCCTGGATCGGGCGCAGGTAGCGAAAACCGTCGGTGGACCCAACCCGCAGCGCGAGCAGCGTGAAGAAGAGGAGCCCCACCAGGCTCGGCGCGAGGGCTGGGTGGGGCCGCACGGCGACAAATCATGACCCAGAATGGCCGCGTGCAAGATGGCGGCGCCGGCAGCTTGTTGCGCCGCTACCTCGGCCTTCAAGGCCTTCTTCTCGCCTTCGCGGTCGTGGACGCGGTCGGGCTCGTCGTCGTGATGCAGCTGGCGCGGCTCGACTGGCTGGGTTATGCGGCCGCGGCAGTCGCCATCGCCGCAGCGGTGTTCGGCTTCCGGGAAGGGACCTCCGACCGGCTGCGAGCGGCAGCCCTCGGGCTGCTGGTCTTCCTGCTGCTGGCGCTGCCGCAGGGCGTCTTGATCGCGGCCCAGCCGGCCAACGCGCCGGTCCACGACGGCGTCCTCCTGACCGACGCGGCCGCCGGGCGCCTGCTGCAAGGGCAGGATCCCTACGGCCACGACTACATCGACAGCCGCGCCCGCTCCTTCTACCTCTCGGATGTGCCTGTCAACTTCGGCCTCCGCCACTACGTCTACATGCCCGGGATGATCCTGCTCGACCTGCCCGTCAGAGCTCTTGGCGGGGACCGGGCCAACTTCACCTGGATGTTCCTGCCGGGCTTGCTCGCCCTGGCCCTCGCCTGCTGGAGCGTCGGGCGGCGGCAGGCGGAAAGCCAGGCGGCTCTGATCGCGGTGGTACTTAACCCGCTCTTCCAGCTCGACTACCTGTACTTCTTGAACGACCTCTTCGCCCTGGCCCCGGCGTTGGCGGCGGTCGGGATGCTGCGACGAGGGCGACCGCTACTGGCCGGGATCCTGCTCGGCCTGGCCATCGGGACCAAGCAGCAGGCGGTCCTCTTCCTGCCGCTTTTCTTGATCGCTGCGGGACTCCTACTCCGAAGGCGCGGTGCGCTCCAGGCCGTCAGCGCGACGTTCGCGACCGCGGCGGTCCTGGCGCTGCCGTTCCTGGCCTGGAACCCGGGGGCGTTCGTGGCGGACACCGCCGCCTTCTTCTTCGGGTCCGGCGTGGATGCCTACCCGATCAGGGGAATCGGGCTGCCCGGCGACCTGCTCGCCCTCGGCGTCCTGCAGAGCCGCTGGGAGGCCTTCAGCACCCCGCCCTTCCAGGCGTTCGCCGTGCTGCTGGTGCTGGCGACCGGCCTCAACCGCCTCTGGCGGCGCTGGTCCTGGCCCGAGTTCTGGTTCTGGCTGGGGCTCGAAACGCTCGCCGTCTTTTTCTTCGGCCGGGTGCTGGCGCCCAACTACCTCGACCTCGCGCTCACGATCCTGGGGCTGAGCTTCACCCTATGGCTGGTAGACCAGGCTCCAGCTCAGGCCGCCATCGGGCGACCGGTAGAGGCCGCCCCGCGCCAGCGCCGCATAGAAGACAAAGCCGGACTGCTCCGTCGTTGAGACCACCCGGGTCACCTCTCGGCCGACGAAGGCGCCGACCGGGTAGATGCCGTCCGTGGTGGCGACCAGGCCGGTCGTGATCGACCAGATGCCGGCCTTGAAGCGGTTGACGCGGAGGCCATCGGCGACCCGGTAAAGGTCGCCCCTCCAGTCCCCCACATAGCCGTCGTAGAGGGCCGTGGCCCGATCGGGCAGGCCGGGGAGGTGGTGCCACGTCTGGCCGCGATCATCCGACTCGAGGACGCCGAGCAGAGTCGCCGCCAGGTAGGGCGCTGCCTGTAGCGCTTCGAACTCCGTATCGCTCCGGGGCACCTGCGCCGCCTGCCAGGTCAGGCCGGCGTCCTCCGAGCGCCAGAGCCCCTCCGCCCAGGCTCCCGCCAGTCCCACGCCATCCCCCATGGCAACTGCTGTGAAGCGTCGCCCTGGAATCGCGTTCCGCCAGCTCTGGCCCTGGTCGGTCGAGACGTAGAGCCCGCCCTCGGTGGCGAGCAAGAGGGTGTGCTCATAAGCCGACAGGCCCCGATAGATGGCCTGGGGCAGGTGGCCGGCGACGGTGGCCTGGCCGTCGCGCAGCAGGATCAGTTCCCGGCGCTGCTCGTCGGCCAGGTAGACGCCTCCCGCGGGCGCGGCTGCCAGGGCCGTCCAGAAGCCCTCCCCGCTAGGGCTCGTGCGCTCGCGGAGGAGGACGGCCCCGAACGTGAGCGCGACCGCGACCGCGATCGCCACCGCCCGGAGGAGCGCGCTGTAAAACATGCGGCTGCAGGTATACCACCGGACTCGCGCTGAAGCAGGAAAGTCAGCCCGCGAATTTGATGATCGCCCGCGCCAGGCTCAGCCGCTGCGCCGAGCTCGACATCACCGTGTCGGTGACCGTCACCGAGTAGCCGAGCTTCTCGATCTGGTCCGCTTCGCCGGCGTCGCGAACGTCGAGGACGAAGGTTCCGGCGACGTCACGGTAGCCGGCCGCCACGGCGGTCGCGGTCGGTGCCCGGCCGAGACTGCGCAGCATCTCGACAGTGGGACCTTTCAAGGCCTGCCCGCCGACGATGGGCGAAACGGCCAGGGTTCGCCTCCGGTCCAGCAGCGGGCGCAGCAGCGCCAGAATCGGTTCGACGCTGATGACCGGATTGGAAGGGCCGATGACGACGAGGTCGGCGGCGGCCAGGATCTCAGCCAGGCCGGGCGCCGGGCGCGCCGACTCCAGGCCGCGCAGCTGAATTTCAAGCGCTGGAGGTCGCTGGCCGTCCCGTACGAACCACTCCTGGATGCCGAGCTCGCCGCGTTCCGTCCGCACCGAGGTCCGCAGCGGCTCGTCGCTCATGGGCAGCACGAGGGCCGCCAGATCGAGCTGCCGGTCGAGCTCCCGCGCCGCTTCGCTGGGCGTGAGGCCAGACCGGAGCAACCTCGTCCGTTCCAGACAGAAGGCCAGGTCGCGGTCGCCCAGCCGGAACCAGGTCTCGGCGCCCAGGCGCTCGAACATAGCCATGGCGCCAAACGTGTCCCCGGCGATGCCGAAGCGCCGCTCCTCGTCGAAGAGGCCGGCCAGGCGGTAGACCACCGCGTCGAAGTCGGGGCTGACGACCACGCCGTACATCTCCACGTCATCAGCGGTGTTGGCGACGACTGTCAACTCATCCGGCGGCCGCAGCGCACGGGCGAAGCCTTCGGCGAGCAGGGCGCCCCCCGTCCCGCCCGCGAGCACCACCGCTCTCAGCGGAAGAGATCCTCCTGCGGCGGTCGCACCAGCTCGCGTCCGCTGCCAAAGCGGCCGCTGAGCCGGTATCCACGGATAACCACCGCCGGCACCCGGTCGGTCTTGCCCATGGCGAGCTCCGCGGCCGCCGCCAGCTCGTCGGCGACAGCCACGACTGTGCCGTGCATGGTGCGGCCGAAGTCGTCCGGCCGGCCCCGGTAATCGATCATGGGCGCCATCCCGGCCACGCCGATTGCCACGTTCGCGATGCCGGTCCGCCAGGGCCGCCCGAAGGTGTCGGTGATGACCACGGCGACGTCGACTCCGGCGATCTCGCGTAGCCGGTCTCGGATCGCCGCCGCGCTGGCATCGGGGTCGACCGGGAGCAAGCTAACGATCTCGCCGCCCGGGATGTTGGAGCGGTCGACGCCCGCGTTGGCGCAGATGAAGCCATGACGCGTTTCGGCGATGATGACGCGGTCGGTCCGCACGAGGCGAACGCTCTCGTCGAGCACGACCTGCACCTGGCGCGGATCGGCGCCGAGGCTCCTCGCCAGCTCCTGGGCGCGCTCCGATGGCTGCACCTGCCGGAGGTCCCGAAGCTGTCCCTCCGCCTTGGAGACTGCCTTCTGGGCTACGGCCACGATGTCGCCATCTTCGAGTTGTGCACCCGCCGCCACCACCAGCTCGGCCAGGTCGGCGCCTTGCTCCACCTCCGGCAGGCCGGGGATCGGCCGGAGCTCGATCAACCCACCGCGGTCAGACGTTCGAGGTCGTCCGGTTCGTCGACGTCGAAGGCCAGTTCGGGCGCCTCGAACAGCTCAAACCTGACGCCATGCGAACGCGCGTCGGACTCGAAGGCGGCGAGTGAGTCGTCGCCGAAGTGCAATCCGATCGCGCCCGGCGGTTTCAGAAAGAGTGCGTTGGTGCCGCCCCGACCGGTCGCCGGCGCCGCCAGCGCGGCGGGACTTGCCAGGCCGGCGCCGCGCTCGAGCATCGCTTTGATGACCGGGCGTCTTACCAAGGGCAGGTCGCTGGACAGGAGAAGGACGGAGCTCGCACCTCGCCGGAGGGCTTCCTCGATCCCTACCCGAGCGGCTGGGTTCTGGCCGGCCGGCGCTGCTTCAACGATGGCCTCCAAGCCGTGACGCGAGGCCATGGCTGCCACTTCAGCCGAGCTGGTCACGACCAGCGCACCCTTTCCCGCGGCGCGCATGGCCAGACCGGCGTAGCGCTTCGCCAGCGCGCGGCGCCCGCCGCCGCCGAGTGCCGGGCCCAGCCGGGTCTTGGCGCCTTCGAAACTCTTTACGAGGACGACTACAAGCGTCACTGCCAGCGCTCCCGGAGGCGGGGCAGGACCTGCCTGGAATAGAGGTCCAGGAAGCGGACCTGATCGTGCGTCGGCGAGTGGAAGACCAGGTGCCGGAAGCCCAGCTCGAGATAGGGCGCCAGCTGCTCCAGGTGCTCGTCCGGATCGTCGGAGACCAGCCAGCGGCGGTAGGCCTCGTTCTCCACCGCCTTGGCGCGCCGCTCGAGCTCGCGCGGATCCTCCACGCCGGCCTTGTCCTCGGCGGGCAAGGCGAGCGGAGCCCAGATCTTGGTGTCCTCCAGCGCGCGCGTCAGGTCTGTGTCGAAGGAGACCTTGACCTCGATCATCTTTTCGATCGAGTCGAAACCGCGGCCTGCCTTTTCCGCGCCCTCCCGCACCGCCGGGAGCAGCTTCTCCGAATAGAGCTCCAGGCCCTTGCCCGAGGTGCAGATGAAGCCTTCGGCGGTCCGCCCGGCGAAGCGGGCCGCCACCTCGCCTCCAGCGCCCACGTAGATCGGCACAGGCCGCGCCGGCTTGTCGTAGAGGGTCACATCCTTGGTCCGGTAGTACTCGCCCTCGAAGGTGACGAAGTCTTCCGTCCAGAGGCGCCGCATCAGGTCGACCGCCTCACGCAGGCGGCCGAGCCGCTCCTTGAAGGGCGGCCAGTCGATCCCGATCACCGGCACCTCGTTCATGGACTCGCCGGTGCCGACGCCGAGAATGACGCGCTCCGGGGTCAGCCGGTCGAGCGTGGCGAAGGCCTGGGCGACCACCGCGGGGTGGTAGCGGAAAGTCGGGGTGAGGACGCTGGTGCCGAGAATCGCACGCCGGGTGCGCTGGCCGGCGGCTCCGAGCCAGGCGAGGGAGAAGGGCGAGTGGCCGTCGGTGTGCTTGAAGGGCTGGTAGTGGTCGCTGACCCAGATGCTGTCGAAGCCCTTTTCCTCCGCCAGCACGGCCAGGTCGAGCAGTTCTTGCGGCCCGAATTGCTCAGCCGACGCCTTCCAGCCCAGCTTCAGCGTCATCGCTTGGGAAGCCGGACCCGATCGAAGTCCTCTTTCGTCTGGTACTGGTGCCAGTCGGGGTTGGGGCCGGATTCCTGGTCGAGGTCCTTCTCAGTCCAGCCGTCGACTCGCCGAATGCCTTCCCGCAGGAGGTTCTCCAGCTGAGCCAGCGCCTGGTCCCGCAGGAACTCGCCGACCTCGTCGAAGCGGGACCGGCGCATCGTCGTATCCCAATCGTCGAGCCACCAGTTAGCCGTGACCCAATAGGTATCCGGCGCCTCCTCGGTCCACTCCACGTCTACCGCGGCTTCGCCGCCCGCGCTGCGCGCCCAGTGCAGGCGCCAGATGGGATCGTCGCGGTGGAACTCGATCAGCTTCACGCCTGTCTCCTGCGCCACCTTACGGATCGCCGGCGCCACGATCTCGAAGACGCGGTCCATCTGGCCGAGCTTGTCCCACTGAGTTCCAGCCAAGGCGTTCCTAAGCTTAAGCACCGTGATTCGGCGGCTCGCAGAGGTCGACTCGACGATGAACGCCGCCGCCGGCTTGCCGGTCGGCTCGGTCGTCGTGGCGGACTCCCAGACCGCCGGGCGGGGGCGGGCGGGCCGGACCTGGGAGGCGCCGCCGGGGACGGCGCTGCTGGCCACCTTTGTGTTACCGGCCGACCCCATTGTGGTGTTCCGAGCCGGGGTGGCGGCCGCCCGCGCCTGCGGGCCGGATGTCCGCCTCAAGTGGCCAAACGACCTGATGCTGGACGGCCGCAAGCTGGGAGGCGTCCTGGCCGAGATTCGCGGCGAGCGGGCGCTGGTCGGGATCGGCGTCAATCTGACATCCGCGCCAGAGGGCGCGGCGATGCTCCGAGTGGACCGCGATCGGTTGCTCGACTCCCTGGTGCTGGAGCTGCAGAGCCTCGCCCAGACGCCGGCCACGAGCGTGATGGCCGCCTACCGGGAACTCTCCGAGACGCTCGGGCAGCGGGTGCAGGTGGAGACCCCGGCCGGCCTGGTCGAGGGGACCGCCGAGGCAGTCCGGCTGGATGGCGCCCTGATCGTGGACGGACGGCCGATCGTCGTCGGCGACGTCAGGCGGCTGCGGCGATCCTCTTGAGCTCGGGCAGGACCTCGCCCGCCTTGCCCGCGATGACGACCGCGGCCAGTTCGTCGTAGGGCGTCGGCTCGGCATTGACGATGATCAGGGGGGCGCCGGCCTCGACGGCGGCCAGGGGCACCTCGGCCGCCGGGTAGACGACAAGCGAGCTGCCGACCACCAGCATCAGGTCGCAGGCGGCCGCCAGGTCGAACGCCTCCCTGACGGCCCGGACCGGCATCTGCTCGCCGAAGAAAACCACCGCCGGCTTCAGGCGCCCACCGCCGCAGGCGCGGCAGCGGGGCGGCATCTCGCGGTCCAGCCTCGCCTGGACGCCGGCCCGCGGTTCCGAAGCTCCGCAGTCGAGGCAGACGACGGTTCGCCCGTTACCGTGCAGCTCGACCAGCCGGCGCGTTCCAGCCAGCTCGTGGAGACCGTCCACGTTCTGGGTGACCACACCCGCAAGGTGGCCCAGCCGCTCGAGCTCGGCCAGCGCTTCGTGAGCGAGGTTCGGCCGCGCCGCCAGCAGGCGCCCTCCACGCTCCTTGGCGTTCGTCCAGTAACCGGCCGGGTCAGAGAGGAAGTAGTCGATCGAGGCGAACTTGGGATCGACGGTATTCCAGAGGCCACCCTGACCGCGGTAGGTCTGGATCCCGCTCTCGGCGGAGATGCCGGCTCCGGTGAAGGCGACGCCTTGACGTGCGGCCGCGATCAGCTCCCCGGCTCGGAACAGGCTGTCGGCGTATGCGGTAGTCCCTAACTGGATGACCCTCATCATGAAGGCGTTGGCACGCCTCCGATCCGGGCCGCTGCCCATCTACGTGACAGTCGCGATCATGTTCGCCGTGATGGCAGCGCGGGGGCTGGCGCTGCCGCTCTACGCCGACCAGGTCGGCGCCAACCGAGCGCAGATCGGCCTCCTCTTCACCGTCTTCACCGTCGCCGGAGGCGTGCTCTCGATCCCGGCTGGAGTCCTCTCCGACCGGTTCGGCCGGCGCCAGCTGGTCCTTTACTCGATCCTGCTCGCGGGAGTCACCCAGGTGGCCGCGGCCTTCACCACCAATGTGGCGTTCCTGTTCGTCTTACAGGGCGTCGGAGGCATAGCCGCGGGCGCCACGCAAACCGCCCTGATGGCCTCCCTGGCCGACTCGGTTCCCATCCACCGGATGGGCAGGGCGATGGGCTGGTTCACGCTTGGCATGCAGACCGGCTTCCTGGTCGGGCCGGCCGTAGCCGGCATCCTCCTCCGCTGGCTGAACCTGGCCGAGGACCTCGCCTTGACCGCGTTGCCGCTGGTGGCCGCCGCCGCGCTCGCCTTCATCGGCGTGCATAAGGGACACCGATCGCAGGAGCGGGTCAGGTTCAGCGCCGCGATCCAGGCGTTGGTGAGGAGGCCGGGCTTCTACGCGGTCTCCATCGCCCTCTTGGCGGGAACGATGGTCTGGGGTACGTACCAGGCCTACATCCCGATCTTCGGTAAGCGGGGGTTGGGCTTGACCGGCACCGAGATCGGCTACCTGCTGGCCATCCAGGCGCTCTCCAACGGGCTCTCGCGGGTGCCCGCCGGGCGGCTGCTCGATCGGATAGAGAGCAAGGGGCCGGTTGTGGCGGGGTCAATTGCCGTCTTCGCCCTGGGCATTGCGCTGCTGCCCCATCTCCACGGCTTCTGGGGCCCGGTCGTGCTGCTCATCGTGGCGGTACCGTTCATAGCCACCGCGTTCATCGCGATCGGGATCGTCTTCGCCCAGCTTGCGACGGCAGAGTCGCGGGGCGTCGCAATGGGCGTGTACTCGACTGTCCTCTTCGTCGGGCTGGGCCTCGGCCCGGCCGTGTTCGCGCCCCTCATCCAGGGGCAGGGCTTCGCGGCCGGTTTCACCGCCTGCGCGGCGACCGGCATAGTCCTCAGCGGGCTCTCCCTGGTGGCTCGCCTGGAGCCGGTACGCCGCCGCCTACGGGAGACGGTGGTCTTTCCGCCTACTCCCTAAGACAGCTGGCTGACGCGCCGCTGCTTCCAATCGGCTAAGGCCTGGCGGTGAGTGGTGAAGGCAAGGTCGGGGAGCTCCCCGGGAGCGAACGTGGCCACCTCGAGCATCTCGTGGCCGGTGGCAGGCGCTTCGCCGTCCCGCAGCCGCGCCTCGAAGGCGATGGCGACCATCCCGCGGCCGTCGCCCCGGATGACGTGGTAGACGCCAAGGAGCTCCGAGATCTCGATTGCGGCTTTGACCTCCTCCTGGCACTCCCGCACCGCTGCAGCGGCGGGGTGCTCGTCCTCGTTCACAAAGCCGCCCGGGAAGCACCAGAGCCCATAGCCCGGATCGATCGCGCGGCGCCCGGCGACGAGTCGGCCATCCGTCTCGATCAGGACGATCGTGGCTACGAGCGGGTTGCGCCAGAAGACAAAGCCGCAGCTCGGGCAGGCCTCGACCTGCTGGCCGTCGACATCCCGCCACTCCAGCTGGTGCCCGCACTGCTGACAGAAGTTGTTGCCCGTGGGACCTCAATTTTGTCTAAACGGGTCCAGCGGCCCTGATGCGCCTGGCTGGAGGTGCCTGCAGACCTGATTAGACTTACAGGGCCCTGGACTTGACGTATTTCGAAGACCTGGTGCTCGGCAGCGAGTGGACGACCAGAGGCAAAACCGTCACCGAAGCCGACCTGACGGCGTTCGCGGGGGTGTCAGGCGACTTCGGACCGCTCCAGCTCGATGCTGAGCACGCTCGCGCGAGCCTTTTCGAGAGCCGCGTCGCGCACGGGGCCCACCTCATCTCGCTGGCTTTCGGCCTGGGATCGATGGACTTGCCGATGCCGGCGACGGTGGCGCTGGTCGGCACGGGCTGGCGCTTTGTCCGCCCGGTGCGGCTTGGCGAGACGGTTCGCGCCCGCTGGCGGCTCGGCCGGAAGCGGGACGTTGAGGATCCTCGCTGGGGCCTGGCGGTCTGGCAGGTGTCTCTCCTCAACTCCCAGCAGGAGCCCGCCGCTGAGGGCGAGGTCACTCTGCTCGTGCAGCGCGGGCAGGCTCCGCAGGCCGCCGCCGGCCGCCGCCGCCGGCGCCGGCGGGGCGGCCAGGTCGCCCAGGTGGCCCAGACAGTCGAGGCCAACCTGCCCGAACCGGCCCCCGTGGATACGCCGCCTCCTTCGCGGCGCAGGCGCCGCGGGCCGCGGCAGCCGGCGGCCGAGCCGGACGTCCAGCCGGTCGCCGAAGAACCGGCCTCCGGTCCTGCCCCAGCTCCGTCGGGCCGGCGAAGGCGGCGGCGGCGTTCGGGTGGGGGCAATGGTGGCCAGCCGGCAACCGAACCGGCACCCCAAGCTTCCGCGCCGGCCGCGCCCGCAGTCACCAGCGGCGACGAGAACCCGATCGGAAGAGTTCTGAACAGGCTGCGCCGTTCCCGTCCGCGAGTGCAGTAGACCCGGCGGTCAGCCCGGATTTAGCCTAAGCGGGCGGCTCCAGCTCCTGGAGGTACTCGATGACCTTCCGCGTCAGCTGGCTCGGCGTCGAGGCCCCGCTGGTCACGCCGATTCGCTTGACCCCACGGAACCAGTTGAGGTCGATCTCCTCCAGGTTGTCGATCAGGTGGGCCGGCTTTCCACCTTTTTTCTCGACCACTTCGACGAGCCGTTTCGAGTTGGAGGAGCGTGTGCTCCCGACCACGATCACAACGTCGACCTCGGCCGCGGCCGCCACCGCCGCCTCCTGGCGCTCCTGGGTCGCCAAGCAGATCTCGTTGTAGACCTCGGCCTGCGGATAGCGTTCTTTGACCTTGGCGATGAGACTGTCCGTGTCCCAGACGGAGAGCGTGGTCTGACAGGTGATCGCCACCTTTTCGGACCGAACGTCGAGCTTGTCGATGTCTGCCGCGTCCTGCACCAGGTGCACCTTGCCGGGACCGTGGCCGACCGCGCCCTCCGGCTCGGGGTGGCCGCGAAGTCCGATGTAGACGACCTCGTAGGCATCACCGACCAGCCGATCGATCAGGTCGTGCGTCCGGATCACATCGGAGCAGGTGGCGTCGATGGCGTTCAAGCCCATCGCCTGAGCCTTCGCCTTCACCGCCGGCGAGACGCCGTGGGCGGTGAAGATGACGGTGCCGTCCTTGATCTTGTCGAGCCCCGTGAGCCGGTCCGGCGCGTCGACCAGCTTGACCCCGTGCTCCTGCATGTCGTCGGTCACGTGGGTGTTGTGGACGAGCAGGCCGAGCATATGGACAGGGCCTGGCGTCGACTCGCCCACGTGCTTGGCGATCCGGATGGCGTCGACCACGCCGTGGCAGTAACCCCGCGGGGTGATCTTGAGGACGTCCACGCCTGAACTCTACCCGGCGGTCGGCGCGACAATCCCCGTGAAGAGGTCGGGCTCAGGCCGGGGCGCCCCCAGGTGGCCGCGGGCGATGATGAAGGTCTCGGTCCCAAACGCCCGCTCGACAAAGTCAGACGCGGTGTCGGAGAAGAACGAGTCCGGCGCGTTCTGGGACACGTGCGCCTGAAAGGCCCGGCGCTTGTGGTCGACGAACTCGCGCACGTCGACGATCGTCGTGATCTCCTCGTCGGGAACACCGATCGGATATTTCTCGAACGGATTCGGCTTGCCCTCCGCCTCCAGCCGGCGGCCGAACTCCTCGATGCCCGAACGGGGAATCGCCTGCCAGTAGGCCTTGGCCGGCTCCCAGCCCTCCTTTTCCAGCGCGTCCAGCGCGGCCATGGTGACTCGGTGGCTCTTGATGTGGTCGGGGTGGCCGTAGGTCCCGGTCGGGTCATAGGTGACCACGACGTCAGGCCGCTCCTCGCGCAGCAAAGCCGCCAGCCGCTGGGCCGCCTCCCCAAGCGGCGCCTGGTGGAACGACGCGGGGTCGTCGTTTTCCGGAGTGCCGGCCATTCCGGAGTCGCGATAACCGAGAAACTCCTGACGGTCGACGCCCAGGATCTCAGCGGCTCGGCGCAGCTCCTCGGCCCGGATCTCGGCCAGCCGCGGCCGGGAGGCCTCCGGGTCCATGTTGTGGATCTCCCCAGCCTCACCGCGCGTAGCGGTCACCAGGACCACCCTGCGGCCCTCCCGGTGAGCCTTCAGCATCACTCCCCCCGTGCTGAACGCCTCGTCGTCGGGGTGCGCATGCACGAGGAACAAACCACTCACAAAGACTCCAACAACTCTGCCACGCCGCCTGTTCCGGGCGGCCCGATGACGCGGTCAGCCACCTCCAGCACCTCAGCTGGGGCACCCTCGACCGCCACCGCCAGCCCCGCCCACTCCAGCATCGGCCGGTCGTTGCGGCCGTCCCCGGCGGCCACCACCTGCTCCCGCGGCACCTGCAGGTAACCCGCCAGAAACTCGAGCGCGGTGCCCTTGTGGGCGCCCGGCATGGTCATCTCCAGATAAGTCGGCAGAGAGGTCGCCACGAAGAGGCGGCCGCGCCAGCGCTCGCGCACCTCGGGCAGCAGCGCTTCAACGACCTCCTCGGCCGCCACGATCACGAGCTTCGGGCTGGTCGGACCCATCGCAAGGTCCAGGTCGGAGACGACATGCGTCTCGAGACCAGAATGGCGCGCATAGGCGCGGCCGTCCGGTGTGTCGTGCTCGACCAGGAGACGGTCGTCGCGATAGGCGTTCAGGTGCAGCCGGCGCTCGCGGCAAAAGTGGACGACCTCCATCGCCAGCTCGTGGGGGATGCCATGGTCGAGCAGGAGGGAGCCGTCGGCGGCCCGCACCTGGGCGCCCTGGTAGCAGATCAGCGGCTCGGTCAGGTGGAGATGTTCCACCCACCGCACCGCCCCGCTGTAGGGCCGGCCCGTGCAGGCAGCCACGAGCAGCCCGCGCTCGCGTGCTCGCGCCAGGGCCGCCTCGTCGCGCGGGTCGACCTGGAGATCGAGGCTGATGATGGTGCCGTCGAGGTCGAGCGCCAGCAGGCGATACGGCGAGCGGCCCTGCGGCTCAGCCGCGCTTATCGAGTACCTCTGGGTTGACGAGATTGGCCGGCCGGCCGCCTGAAACGCCGGCGATCAGGTTGCGGGCCGCGACCTCGCACATCTGCGAGCGCGTCCGCACCGAGGCGCTGGCGATGTGCGGAGCCAGGACCACGTTGTCGAGCTTCAAAAGCTTCGGGTGCACGGCCGGCTCGCGCTCGAAGACGTCGAGGCCGGCCGCGAAGATCTGCCCCTCAGCGAGTGCCTCGGCCAGCGCCTCCTCGTCCACGACGGGGCCGCGCGAGGTGTTGACGAGCACCGCCGTCTTCTTCATCCGCGCCAGCTGAGGCGCGCCGATCAGATGGCGCGTCGTAGCCGTGAGCGGCACGTGAAGCGACACGAAGTCAGAATCCTCGAGAAGCTGGTCGAGCTCAGTACGCGTCACGCCGAGCTCCCTCTCGACGTCGGGTTGGGCAGGAAACTCGTCGTAATAGAGAACCCTCATCCCGAACGCGCGCCCACGGCGGGCGACGCCTCGGCCGATGCGTCCGAAGCCGACCACGCCGAGCGTCGCTCCGTGGATGTCGTGGCCCAGGAGCATGTCGATCGCCCAACCCTTGAAGTCCCCGCCGCGGATGAACTTGTCCGCTTCGACAAGGCGGCGAGCGGCCGCGGCCAGTAGCGTGAATGCGAAGTCGGCAGTGGTGTCGTCGAGGATGCCCGGCGTGTTGGTGACCAGCACACCGTGCTTGGTGGCGGCGGCGACATCGATGTTGTCGAACCCCACCGCGACGTTGGACACGCACTTGAGGCCGGGCGCCGAGAGGACCTCTTCATTGATCTCGTCCATCAGCTGCGTCAGCATCCCCTGGACGCCCTCCGCGGCCTGCCGAAGTTTCTCGACGGGGTGCTTGTAAACGTTCGGCAGCTGGCGGACCTCGCAAGCATCTTCGAGCAGCGCCGGCGCGGGCTCGAGGACCGGGTGGGTGACGACGACAGCCGGCTTACTCACGGGTTGAGGCCGATCTCGGAGGCAATCGGCTTGAGGGAGTCGCGAACGTTCTCCACGTGCTCGTCGAAGGGTACCCCGAGCAGTTCGGCGCCACCGGTGAGCTCGTCTCGATGCACGGCCCGGGCGAAAGCCTTGTCCTTCATCTTCTTGCGCACTCCGGCCGGCTCGACCGCACCCAGCGAGCGGTCGGGCTTGACCAGCGCGCACGCGATCACAAAGCCCGAGAGCTCGTCGACAGCTTTGATCGTCTTGCGGATGTTGGTGTCACGCGGTAGGCCGGTCTCGCCGTGCGAGTAGCAGTCCTGCGCGATGTCCTCCGGGACGCCTCGCTCGCGCATGATCCGCAGGCCCGAGTGCGGGTGCTCGGTGGGATACGCCTCGAAGTCGAAGTCGTGCAGCAAGCCGACAACGGCGTAGCGCTCCTCGTCCTCGCCGAACTTGCGGGCGTAGAAACGCATCGCGGCTTCGACGCTCAGCATATGACGCAGCAGCATCGGGGACTTCGTGAACTCGGTGACCATCGCCCATGCGTCAGAGCGCGTCATGCCGCGTCCTTCAGCAGCGAAGCGATGCCGCGCAGCAGCTCGCCCAGCTCCTCGCGGCTCCCGACGGTAATGCGAAGCCAGCCGTCGAGCGGCGGCTTCGAGAAGTGCCGGACCAGGATCCGGCGCGCTTTGAGGCCCGCAAAGACCTCCGCGGCCTGGATACCGTCCGGGGGGCGTACGAACACGAAGTTCCCCGCCGACGGAGAGACCTCGAAATCGAAGCCCTGCAGCTCTTGAGCGAGCCACTCCCGATCCGCCACCACTCGGGAAACCAGGTGGTCGCGGTAGGAGCGGTCGGCGACGGCCGCAGTCGCGGCCACGATCGCGAGCCGGCTCAGGTTGTAGGAATCCTTGACCAGGTCGAGCCCCGCCAGCAGGTCCGGATGGCCGAAAGCGAAGCCAATCCTCATGCCGGCCAGCGCGTAGGCCTTCGACATCGTGCGCAAGATCATCAGATTCGAGTGCCGCTCCAGCAGGTCGAGCCGCGAGGAGGGCGCGAAGTCGACGTACGCCTCGTCCAGGACGACGACGCCGGCCGAACCGGCGACCACGCTCTCCACCTCTTCCCGCCGGTACCAGGTTCCGGTCGGCGAATTCGGGTTGACGAGGAACTTGAGCGGCGAGTCGTCGGCGGCGAAGCCCGGCGGCAGCGCCCAGCGGGGCTCCAGCGGATGGGCGACGGGCTGGGCTTCGTGGATGCCGCAGAGCGGTTCGATCAGCGGGTAGCTGGGCCAGGTGAAGGCCACCCGCTCGCCCGCCCCCGCGAAGGCGCGAAAGCACATCGCGATCAGCTCATCCGCGCCGTTGCCCAGCCGGACCCACTCGGGATCGACGCCGTACGCCCGGCCGATCTCCTGCCGCGCCGGGGTCGCGAGCGGACTCGGGTAGAGGCGCAGCGAATCGCCGGCCGCCGCCCGCACCGCTTCGACAACCTTCGGCGAAGGCGGGTAGGGAGATTCGTTGGTATTGAGCTTGATCCAGCGCTCGCCATCCGGCGGCTGGTCGCCGGGTACGTAGGGAGCGAAGCCCTGCAGGCTCTTCTTCAGGAAGCGCGGCGGCATTCGAGAAGGAAGCATTCGAGGTTGAGCCGCGGGCTGACGTTCTGCTCGTGATAGCCGATGGTGTCGTAGGAGAGCTCGAGGAGGCGGGCCCAAGGCCCTGGCCGGGAATCGTGGTGCAGGCGCCGGCGCAGCTCGAGCTGCCAGCTGCCCAGCGCTTCGAGGAGCGGGTCGGCCATCCCCTCTTCCGGCGTCGGGCCTCCCCAGCGCTCGCTGTTGCGCCAGGCCAGGTGGGCCGAGTCAAGCTCGGCGGCCAGCCGCAGGGCGGCGTCGGCAGGCCCGCCCATCACGTCCTGGAGGCGCTCCAGCCAGGCCGCGTGGCGCGTCAGCACGTCGGCGTCCTGGGCGGCTCGCAGGGCCCAGCCCGGGCGTCCGCGCGAGAGCCGCGCCAGCCCGGCGGCCGTCGCCGCGGCGACGCCGCGAGCCTCGAGCAGCGCCTGGATCTCGTCCTCGGCGACGGCATGGAAGCTCAAGCGCTGGCAGCGCGAGACGACCGTGGGCAGGACCACGAAGGGCGAGATTCCCGGCGAGGTGAGGATGATGACGCGGCCGGGGTGCGGCTCCTCGAGAGTCTTCAGAAGGATGCCCTGGACCTCGTCCTTCAGCCGCCCGACGCTGGTGATCAGCGCCACGCGCCGCGTCGCGATCGCCGGCTTCAGCGAGAGGAAGTGCTGCAGCGACTGGGCATGGAACTCGGGCTGGCGGTCAGGCAGGAGGCGGATCTCGTCGATCGGAATCGCCCGCCCGCGATCGTCCTCCCAGTAGTCGGGGTGGCGCTCGAGCGGGTGTTCCGGGAGGAGGGCTTTCGCCAGCCGCCGCGCGACTTCGGTCTTCCCGAGGTTGGCTTCGCCCGTGAAGAGGTAGGCCTGGGCAAGGTGGTCGCGCTGAAGCTGCGACTCGAGCAGTCGGAGCGCTCGCGAGTGCCCCGCGACGCCCTCGAAAGCCGCGGCTTCGGTGAGACTCATGGCGATCTAGAGGGTATCGGTATCCTGTGCCGATAGTCCGCCTCCATCTCGCCCTCGCGCTCCACAACCACCAGCCGGTCGGCAACTTCGGGTGGGTGCTGGAGCGCAATTTCGAAGAGTCCTACCTGCCCATGCTCGAAGCGCTGGAGCGGCACCCTCGCATCAAGGCCGCCCTCCACTACAGCGGCTTCCTGCTGGACCACCTGCGGGAACACCACCCGCAGTTCATCAAGAGAGTCCGCGGCCTCGTCGAGCGAGGTCAGGTCGAGGTGTTGGGCGGCGGCTACTTCGAGCCGATCCTGCCGATCATCTCGGACCGCGACAAGCTCGTCCAGCTGAAGCTGCTGCGCGACGCCGTGACGCGAGATTTCGGCCGCCGGCCCAGAGGGCTCTGGCTGGCCGAGCGAGTCTGGGAGCCTGGCCTCCCACGGCCTTTGGCGGAGGCCGGCTACGGCTACACGATCCTCGACAACGAGCACTTCGAAGCGATCGGCATCCGCGCCGAGGCGCTGCTCCAGCCCTTCCTGACCGAGGAGCAGGGCCACGCGATAGTGGTGCTGCCCACGCTCAAGGTCCTGCGCTACGCGATTCCCTGGCAGCCGGTCGAGCAGGTCATGGAGATCCTCCGCGGTCTGGCCGGCGAGGGCGAAAGGCTGGCCCTGATGGGCGACGACGGCGAGAAGTTCGGCTCCTGGCCGACGACCCACGAAGCCTGCTGGGACAGGGGCTGGGTGGATGAGTTCTTCAACGCCATCGAGGCCAGCGCAGGCTGGCTGGACACGGTCCTGCCAGGCGCCTACGTCGAGACTCACCGGCCGCACGGGCCCGTTTACCTGCCGGCCACCAGCTACCCGGAGATGATCAAGTGGTCGGGCGGCTTCTGGCGGAACTTTCTGGCGCGCTACCGGGAGGCCAACGCAATGCACAAGAAGATGCTGCGCGTGTCCCGGAGCGGCCGGCCGAGCCGGCACCTCCTCCAGGCCCAGGCCAACGACGCCTACTGGCACGGCGTTTTCGGGGGCGTCTACCTCCCCCACCTGCGGCGGGCGGTCTGGCAGAATCTGCGCGCCGCCGAGGGCGCCGGCCGGCGGCTGGTGGCGCGGGTGTCGGAGGAGGACTACGACCTCGACGGCCATCGGGAGGTTCTGTTTGAGGGTCCGGAGCAGAACGTCTACGTCGCGCCGGCGGCCGGTGGCGCGATCGTCGAATGGGACGCCGGCCGGTTGAACCTGGTGGATGTCGTCCAGCGGCGGCCGGAGGCCTATCACGAGGAGCTGAGGGCCGGGTCGGCGCAGGGCGGCGGCATCTTGAAGGCCAATCTCCTGGTTCGCGAGCCTGGTCTCCACGAACTTCTCTGGTACGACCGTCGCCGGCGCCTCCTCTTCCAGTGCTATTTGGTTCCGGCCGAAGCTCGGCTGGAGGCGGCGCAGCGAGGGCAGCTGGAAGAGCTCGGGAGCTTCGGAACCGGAGGGTTCCTGACCCGCCTGCGATCGCGGCGGCTAAAGCTGGACCGGACCGAGACCGTCGGCGGGCAGTCGGTGACGATGACCAAAGAGCTCACCGTCGACGGCCAGGGGCGCTCGATCACGCTCAGCGTGCGCGTCGACCCGCTGCCCCCGGGCTCGCTGCTGGCCGTTGAATCGAACCTCGCGATCACGGCGGGAGCCGCCAAGGGGAGCCTGACCGCGAATCGCCGGACGCATTGCCTGGACGGCGAGGTGGAAATCGCTGAGGCGGCGTCGCTGGTGCTCCTGCAGCCCGAGCTGGCGACCCGCTGCACCGTCCGCATCTCCCCGCCCGCGCGCATCTGGTACTACCCGGTCGAGACGATCAACAACTCCGAACACGGCTACGAACGCATCCTGCAGGGCGGCTGTCTGGTCACGCTGCACGCCGTCGGCCAGGCACGCTTGACCATCCGCCAGAGCGACGTTTAACGCACGCTTGGCGGCGGAGAAGCGAAATTCCGATACGGATTCCGCACGTCTTGGCCCAACCGCGCCTTAAGAGGCCGGCATGTGCGGGGTGTGTATCAGGGACGCGGCGCTCGGGCGCGCCGTCGGAGCTCGGGCGTCACCTCGGCGGGCTTCTCGCGGGCGACTTCCCGCTGCGCCCGCGCCTGGCCCCAGACCTCGAAGATGCGCTGCAGGGCGGTCAGGTTGGTCAGGAAGGCGAGGACCCAGACCACTCCGACCAGGATGGCGCCGCCCAGGATCAGTCCGGCGACGATGATCACCACGCGCTCGGGTCGGGCGAAGAGGCCGGTCTCACAGCTGAAGCCAAGACTCTGGGCGCGGGCCCGCACGTAGCTGACGAGCTGCGACCCGACCAGGGCGACGATGGTGGGTAAGACCATGGCCTGCGCTCCCGGCCGGTCGAGGAAGTAAGCCGCCAGGCCGATGTAGACGGCCGCCTCCGCGTAGCGGTCGAGCGTCGAGTCGAAGAAAGCGCCGTACGGGTATTGACGCTTCGTGACGCGGGCCAGGGCGCCGTCGAGGATGTCGAAGGTGCCGCCAAAAGCGAGGACTACGCCGCCGAGGAGAAGGTGGCCGGTGGCGATCAGGCCGGCCGCGGAGAACGTGATCAGCATGCCGACCACCGTCACCTGGTTGGGGGTGATGGGCAGCCGGCCGAGCCAGGTGGCGAGTCGAAGCGCGCGCCGCCTCACCCACTCCTGGAACCGGCTCGTGAACACCTGCCCTACTCCGCGTTCGGCCCGGCCGAGGTGGTCGCCGCCCGCACCATCGCGCCCGCGATGAACTCCTCGGTCAGCCGGCGCGCATCCCCGTCCGCGTACTGGATGGGCGGCGACTTCATGAAGTAAGCGCTGGGACCTTCCAGGGCGCCGCTCAACCCGCGGTCGAGCGCCAGCTTGCAGCAGCGCACGGCGTCGATCACGATGCCCGCCGAGTTGGGCGAATCGACCACCTCGAGCTTGAGCTCGACATTCAGCGGCACGTCACCGAAGCCACGGCCTTCGAGCCGGATGTATGCCCATTTGCGATCGTCGAGCCAGGGAACATAGTCGCTGGGCCCGATGTGCACGTTGTCGTCGCCGATCGCGTAATCAAGCTGGGATGTAACTGAGCGCGTTTTGGAGATCTTCTTCGACATCAGCCGCTCCCGTTCGAGCATGTTCAGGAAGTCGGTGTTGCCGCCGAAGTTGAGCTGGTAGGTGCGCTCGAGGCGCACGCCACGTTCCCGGAAAAGCCGCGCCAGCGTCCGGTGGACGATGGTGGCCCCGACCTGAGACTTGATGTCGTCACCGATGATCGGCAGGCCTTTCTTCACGAAGCGGCGCTGCCAGTAATCCTCCCGGGCGATGAACACCGGGATGCAGTTGACGAACGCGCAGCCCGCGTTCAGGGCCTGCTCGACGTACCACTTGGTGGCCTCTTCGCTCCCGACCGGTAGGTAGTTGACGACCACGTCTGTGCGCGACTCCTTCAGGATCTCGGTCACCTCGGCCGTCGACCCGGGAGCCTTCTGGATCTTGCCGGCCAGGTACTTGCCGATGCCGTCGTGCGTCATACCCCGCTCGACCTTGACGCCGAGCGGCTTGACATCTGCGAACTTCACGGTGTTGTTGGGACCCGCCCACATCGCCTCGGAAACGTCCTTGCCGACCTTCTCGCGGTCGATGTCGAAGGCGGCGCTGAATTCGATGTCGCGGATGTGATAGCCGCCCAGGTCGACGTGCATGAGGCCCGGCACGAAGTCAGAGGTCGACGCCTCTTTGTAAAACTCGACGCCCTGCACCAGCGCGTTGGCGCAATTACCGACGCCGACCAGAGCAACCCGGACCTTGCCGTTGCCGTTCCTCATCCGATGACTTCACTCCCGAGGCTGGGCCGCGTGCGACCGGCCAGCATGGCTTCGAGGTCGGTCAGGCGGCGGTGGATCACGTCAGCGTCGACGGAGCAGTAGGTCAGACGGCCCAGATGCCGCGTCTTGACGACACCACCCAGCTCCAGCATTCGCAGGTGCCAGGAAAGCCGCGGCTGGCTCATGCGCAGCGCGGCGGCGAGCTCGGTGACAGTCTCCTCGCCGGTCTCGACAAGGCGCGCGACGATGCGCAGCCGCGTCACGTTTGCAAGTGCGGCGAAAAATGCCGGTAGGTCGCCCTGCTGTCCTGGGAGAAACATAAAGAACTCTTTATGGGAGCTTAAAGCATAAACAGTCCTTTATGTATCCGAGCCGGCGGCCGCGCTGTATGTTTCTTGATAGTGGACCGTCAGAAGGAGTCTTCGGCCGAACTCGCGGCGGGCATCGTCGAGGAGGCCGAGCGCCTGGTCCGGCTGGAGATCGCACTGGCCAAACAGGAGGCCAAGGAGCTGGCGATCCGGAACGCGATCGCCGGCGGGCTGATCGCCACCGGGGGTCTCATGCTGATGCTCGGGTTGCTGGTGGCGGTGCCGGTCCTCGTCGTGGTGCTGGTCCCGGCGCATTGGATCGCTGCCCTGGCCTGGGTCGCTCTCTACCTTGTGGGAGGTGGCGCGCTCGTTCTGGGCGGCCGGGCCGGGCTGCGACTGAAGCTGCCGCCGAGGACCATAAACAGTCTCAAGGAGACCAAGGAATGGGCTCTTCGTCAGATGAGATCGCCCGCGAGATAGCGGGCACCCGGGAGGACATCGAGGAGCGGATCGTCACGCTCCGGCAACGCAGCCGCGAGGTGGTCCGGCGGAGCCGCCGGGCGCTGCTGATCGGGGCCGGCGTAGGCGCCGGGGCGGCTGTCCTGGTCGTCGGCGGAGTCGTCATCTGGCGGATGACGCGACCGACCTCGATGCGAGAACGCGTCGAACGCGTGATCCCGCCCACCATCTGGGAACGTGCCCGGCACGTGGTCGAATCGGTCGAACTCGGACTCCGGCGCTCGGTGCCACCTGTGCGCCTCTACGTCGGTGACCGCCAGGTCGGCGAAGAGGCTGCTACAACTCGCTGGGAGAAGATCGGCCTCCGCTTCGCGCAGGCGGCGGGCAGCGCCGTGGGCGCGGCGCTGATCGCCCGCCTCATGGGCCGCATCAAGAGCGGCGGTTCCCGCTAGCCGGCTTGGTCGCTTCCGCCCCGGCGGCCTCTTCGCGTCAAGCCCGGTTCCAGGCGGAGATTGGCGCCTGACAGCGGGGCCGAGTCCGGACCGGCGAGCCAGGCCACGATTCGGGCCACTTCGACCGGCTGAAGGCGAGGGCCGGTCACTCCCGCCAGATCGGCCATTGTCGTGTCGACCGAACCCGGGCTGACGGCGTTGACGCGGATGCCGAGCGGGCGGCCCTCCACCGCCAGCGCCTCAGTCAGCCCGGCCAGGCCTGACTTCGCCGCGACGTAGGCCGACATCCGGGGAAACTTCTCGGCGCCGAAAACGCCCGACAGGCTCGACACGTTGACGATCGTCCCGCCCGGCCGCAGCCGCCGAAAGGCGGCCCGGCTGCATAGGAAAGTGCCTCTCAGGATGACGCGCACCTGCTCATCCCACTCCGCGGCAGTCATTTCGGTCAGCAGCCTCGGGATCAAGGTCGCCGCGTTGTTGACGAGCGCGTCAAGGCGGTCGATCCGGCCGAACCCGGCTTCGACCTGCGCTTCGTCCCCGACATCGATGCCTTCGGTGCGGCTCAGGGAGACCACCTCGTAGCCTCGCCCGCGAAGCTCCTCGACGACGGCCCGGCCGACGCCGCCCGAGCCGCCGGTCACGACCGCGAGAGGCGAAGCCACAGCTCGTAATCGTCCAGCACGCGTCCCATCAGCAGTCGCCGGCGGCCGCTCGCCCGCACCTCCCGCCGGTCTAGCTCGAGGGCCCGGCGAATGGCCTGTGCCAGTGCTTGGACGTCGTCCGGCTCGACCAGAAACCCGCTCACCCCGTCCTCGACCACCTCCGGCAGAGCGCCCCGCCGGTATCCCACGACGGGGCACCCGGCGACCTGCGCTTCGGCGGCGACCAGTCCGAAGGGCTCCTCCCATTTGACCGGTGCCAGAGTCACGGCGCAGCTTGCCATGAGAGCCCACAGCTCCGGCCGCGGGAGCGCCGGCTCGATCAGCAGACCGGGAAGCTCGCGCTCGCGGTAGGCGCGATCGTAGACGGAGCCCACGACGCGGACTCGCAGTCCGGCCAGCTCGGCCGCCTGGAGCCCGTCCGGAATGCCCTTCTCCGGCGAGACGCGGCCGGCGATCAGCGCGAGCCTCTCGACGGCGGGCGCACCGGGGTCGAAGTCGGGAACGCCATCCGGGATCAGGCCGGCGCCCACCCCAACCGCGGCCCAGGCCCTCCGGGCGGCGACCGAAACCGTGACGACCGGGTCCAGTGAGGCCTGCACCGCTGCCACCACGGCCGGGACGATGGGCGGTAGGTGGAGGGTGTGCACAGCGTTGAGCCCGGCCGCCAGCTCGATCGCCTCCACGTCGAAGGCGTGCTGCGAGACGGCGTCAGCGCCACGCCGTCGAAGCTCGGCGAAAAGGACCACGAAGGCGTCGCTGAGAGCAGCAACCGGCGGTGGCGGGGCGCCGCCAGGCCTGACCAGGGCGGCCTCCGCCGCCTCCTCAGACACCGCGACCGTGACCAGTTCGACGCCCGGCACCTGAGACCCCTCCGCGCAGTAGAGCTGGACCTCGTGACCACGCGCCGCCAGGCCCCGGGCGAGGTCGGCGAGAAAAGCCTGGGCGCCCCCGGCCTGGATGGGCCGGATCGGGGTCACCAGCGAGGCGACTACCGCTACCCTCGCCTTTGAATCAGCTCCATGAACTCGGAGCGTGTGCGGGGGTCCTTCCGGAAGGTCCCGAGCATGCAGGAGGTGACCGTCTCCGAGTCCGGCTTTTCGATGCCTCGCATCTCCATGCAGAGATGACGCGCTTCGACCACCACGCCGACCCCGGCGGGGTTCAGGATCTGCTGGATCGACAGCGCGATCTCGCGCGTCATGCGCTCCTGGATCTGGAGGCGGTGCGCGTACACGTCGATGAGGCGCGGCACTTTGCTCAGGCCGACCACCCGACCGGTCGGCAGATAGGCGACGTGCACGCGTCCAAAAAACGGCAGCAGATGGTGCTCGCAGAGGCTGAAGAAGTTGATGTCCTTGATCACGACGAGGTCGTCGTACTGCTGTTCGAAAAGGGCGTCCCCGACGACTTCCGCCGGATCGATGTCGTAGCCCTCGGTCAAATAGCGGTAGGACTCGGCCACGCGCAGCGGCGTGTCGACAAGGCCTTCGCGCGAGGTGTCCTCACCCAGTTCCTCCAGCAGGCGCGCCACCAGGCCGCGCAGCCCGTCGGTGTCGAACTGCGGCTTGAAGACGCTCAACGCGAAACCTCCACCGAGTTGTTTTCGGACTCGACCAGCTTCAGGCGTTCCAGCGTCCCGCCCTCCAGCGCAGCTTGGATTTGGGCCCAGAACGCGAGCGCCAGGTTCTCGGCGGTGGGGATCACGCCCTTCAAGAAGGCGACGTCCTTGTTCAGGTTTCGGTGGTCGACGTGACGGATCACAGCATCCTTGATCGTGCGGTCGAGATCTTTCAGGTTGATCACCATCCCCGTTTTGGGATCCACGTCACCGCCGACGCTCACCTCGAGCACGTAGTTGTGGCCGTGCTCGCCAGCGCAAGCGCCGAAGACCTCTCGGTTCTCGGATTCGCTCCACTCCGGGCGCTGCAGGACGTGCGCGGCCGCGAAGGTGGCACGCCGCGTGATCAGCAGCGTTGCGGGGGCCGCGCTCGAGATCGCCGGCCCGGCCCCGCGTCGGGCGCTGATCTTGAGCATGATGCCTATGTTTAATCCTACCGAGAGTGCGATATTCCGAAGCAATCGCCGAGGCACCGCCCGGCTGGACCCACTTCTCACTCGCCGACTACGATCGCCTCCAACCCGATTACCACCGGCGGTTCGAGAACTGGATCCCAGGCGGGGAGCTGCGGCGGGCGCGCCAGGGTGACGCAGCTGCCGGCGAGCGGCTTCGCAAGGCCCTTTTCTGGACCTTCGTCTACGAGTTCGAGCCGGAGCGCTGGGACGAGCTCTCGCGCGCCGAGCCGATCCATCCCGGCGTGCTGGCCGCACTCTCGGTGGACGGCAAGCGCGTCCTCGAGATCGGCGCCGGCTCCGGGCGCCTGACACAGCACCTGGCGGAACGGGCGGCGGAGATCATTGCGGTGGAGCCCTCGAGCGGCCTCTGCCGGCTCCTGGCCAGCCGGGTCCCGCGAGCGGACATCAGGGTCCAGTTCGCTGAAGTCATGTCGATTCCTGACGGTTGGGCCGACCTGAGCGTCTCCTGTTCGGCCTTCGGGCCCGAGGAGGAGATCCTGCGCGAGCTGGAGCGCTGCACGCGCAAGGGCGGCACGATCGCCTTCGTCAGCCCCCGCGAGCTCGAGTGGTTCGCGGAGCGCGGCTGGGAGGTGGCCAGGTTCGATCCGGCCGAGGTCCAGATCCCACCCCACGACCCCGCACTGGAACGGTTCTTCGGGCCGATCAAACCACCGTCGGATCTGGCCTGGAGGCATGTTTGAACTCCAAGGAAGCGGCGACGGTCCTGGCAGAGATCGCTTACCGCCTCCGCCATTTTCCGGAGCAGGGGCACCGCGCCCGTGCCTTCAGCCGGGCGGCCGCCAACCTGAGCCGGCTGGAGCCCGACCTGACCGGTCTCCGAGCCCGGGGTGGCCTGGAGTCGATCGAGGGCGTGGGCTCGGGCATCGCGAAGGTCCTGGCGGAGCTGGTGGACACGGGCCGGAGCTCCTACCTCGAGCGGCTCCGCGAGGAAGCCGGCGAGGCGGCGCCGGCAGCCGCGATCGAAGTCGTCGAGACGAGCTTCCTGCGCGGCGACCTGCACTGCCACTCCGACTGGAGCGATGGCCGGGCGACGGTCCTGGAGATGGCGACGGCCGCCCGCGCCCGCGGCTACTCCTACGTCGCCATCACCGACCACTCACCCCGTATCACCGTGGTCAACGGTCTCGGCCCGGAGCGGCTGCATGCCCAGGCGGTCGACATCGCCCGCGTCAGCGCGCAGATGGGAGGTTTTCCGATCCTGCGAGGGATCGAGGTCGACATTCTCGAGGACGGCCGGCTCGACCTCCCCGACGACGCACTGGCCGAGCTCGACATCGTGATCGCCTCACCACACGTGAAGCTGCGCCTGGAGCCGGCGGCGATGACCGAGCGCATGCTGCGCGCGGTCGAGAGCCCACACGTGGACGTGATCGGGCACCCGACGGGCCGCCGCCTTGGCTCCCGGGAGGGAGCCAGCTACGACTTCGAAGCCGTCTTCCGCCATGCCGCGCGACACCGCACAGCGCTGGAGATCGACTGCGACCCGGCCCGGATGGACCTCTCCCCGGAGCTGGCGCGGCTGGCTGCCGAGTGCGGCTGCCGGCTCACGCTCGACTCCGATGCCCACGCTCCCGGCGAGTTCGCTTATGTCGACCAGGGGGCCTGGATGGCGCGCCAGGCCGGCGTCGGACCCGAGCTGCTGCTCAACTGCCTCGAACTTCCGGACCTCCTCAAACATCTAGCCTTAGAGCGCTGATGGGGGCCGTCCTGAGCATCATGATCGAGGGCCAGGAGGGACTCACCTGGGAGCGCTGGCGCCACCTCTGCGAGGTCGTCGAGAAACTCGGCTTCGAGTCGCTCTGGCGCAGCGACCACTTCTTCTCGGTGATGGGCGAGTTCCAGCGCGAGTGCATCGAGACCTGGGTCTCCCTGGCGCTCGCGGCGGAGTGGACCGAGCGGATCACTTTCGGCCCCAACGTCTCGCCGATGACCTTCCGGCCGCCGGCCGTGCTGGCCCGGATGGCAACCTCCGTCGACATCTTGAGCGGCGGCCGCCTCGTGCTCGGCGTGGGCGCCGGCTGGTACGAAGCGGAGCACGAGGCCGTCCATATCCCGTTCCCCTCGTTGAAGGAGCGGATGGACCATCTCGATCAGGGCATCGCGATCATCCGCGAGGTCTGGGAGAAGTCCAATCCGAAGCCGCCACGGGGCAAGATCCCGCTTCTGGTGGGCGGGGGCGGCGAGCAGCGCACCCTGCGCACCGTGGCTCGGGAGGCCGACCACTGGGGCATCGGGAACCGGCCCGACGTCGAGACCTACCGCCACAAATGTGAGGTGCTCGAGGGTTACTGCCGGGAGCTGGGCCGAGACCCGCAGACGATCACCCGGTCGGTCCAGACCACCTGTCTCATCGGCCGGAGCGAGGCCGAAGTCCTGGATCGCGCGGCCCAGCTCGGCGAGTTCCTGCCGTCGCTGCGAGGCATGAGCCCCCGCGAGGTGATGGAAAGCCGCTTTGCCGGGACCGCGGAGCAGATCGCCGAGCAGATGCGTCCCTACCTCGAGGCGGGCGTCACCCGCTGGCAGCTGCAGCACTTCCTGCTGGAGGACGACGACTCGCTGGAGCTCCTGATGACGGAGCTCGCGCCCCGGATCTCGGGAAGCTACCGTTAAGCGGCGACATGGATTTCGAGCTCAGCCCGACCGAGAAGGCCTTCCGCGAGGAGGTCCGGACCTGGCTCAAGGCCAACGTTCCAGCGGAAGCGGAAGAGCCTGAGGCAGCCGGACAGAAGGAGTGGATCGACAAGCGCCGGGCCTGGCAGAAGAAGCTGCACGAGGCGGGCTACGTCGGCATCGGCTGGCCCAAGGAGTACGGCGGCCGCGGCGCCACCCTGATGGAGCAGCTCATCTTCAACCAGGAGACGATCGCCGCCCGCGCTCCCCAGCCGATCAACGTGATCGGGCTCGGCATGGGCGGGCCTGTAGTCATCACGCACGGCACCGACGAGCAGAAGCGGCGCTACCTGGAACCGCTCCTGAGCGCCGACGAGATCTGGTGCCAGGGCTTTTCCGAGCCCAACGCAGGCAGCGATCTTTCGGCGCTGCGGACCCGGGCCGAAGACCGCGGCGACCACTACGTCGTGAACGGCCAGAAGGTCTGGACCACGCTCGCTCACGTTGCGAAGTGGTGCATGCTCCTGGCTCGCGAGAAGCCGGCTGAAAACCCGCGAGCTGGGCTGACCTACCTGCTGGTCGACATGGAGAGCCCAGGCATCGAAGTGCGGCCCCTCGTCCAGATCACGGGCGACGCCGAGTTCAACGAGATCTTCTTCACCGACGTCAAGGTGCCCAAGTCGCAGCTCCTGGGAGAGGCGGGCGAGGGTTGGGCGGTGGCGATGACGACGCTGCTGCACGAGCGCGGCACGCTGGGCATGGCCCTGGCCACACAGGCGCAGGTCACGATCGGAGAGGTCGCCGAGCACGCGCGGAAGCTGGGACGGGGCGGCGAGCGCCTGACGCGTCAGCGGATCGCCCAGCACCAGATCGAGGCACGGGCGCTCCAGCTGAACGGCTACCGCGCGATCACGAAGATCATGAAGGACGGCATCCCGGGCCCCGAGGGCTCGCTCATGAAGATGATGTGGTCGGAGCTAAATCAGCGGATGACGGAGACAGCCATCGACCTGATGGGGCCGTTCGGCCAGGTTCGGGACGGAGGCAGCTGGCAGTACTCCTTCCTGCGCTCGCGCGCGAACACGATCGAGGCTGGGACGTCCGAGGTGCTCCGGAACATCATCGCCGAGCGCGTGCTCGGCCTCCCACGCAGCCGCTAACCGGCTGCTCGGCGCCGGGTGCCGCGGCAACGGCAAGGCCCGCGCCCTAGGGGTGGGGCCGAAAAGGGTGGCCGAGCCAGGTGGCGATCCTGGCGAGCCGAGCCGTAGGAGGAGGCGCAGCGAGCGAATCAGTAGATTCGTGAGCGAGCATCGTGGAGTAGTGCATACGCGTGAGCCGACACCCGGATCGACCGCCAGGGCGCCAGATGGCCGGCCGCGCCTCGAAATCGAGGCGCGGATCCTTTTTCGGTCGCACCCCTAGAATCCGTCCAGCATGGATTTCGCCTTTTCCGAGGAGCAAGAGATGCTCCGCCGGACTGCTCGCGACTTCCTGACCAAGGAGAGTCCGAGCTCCTTCGTCCGCAAGGTGATGGAGACGGAGGACGCCTACGATCCCGCGCTCTGGAAGAAGATCGCCGCCCAGGGCTGGACCGCGCTCGGGATCCCCGAGCAGTACGGCGGTTTCGGCAGCTTCCTGGACCTGGTGGTGGTGCTCGAGGAGATGGGGCGCTACCTGGTTCCGGGGCCTTACTACGAGACCATGGCGATGGCCGTCCCGGCCCTGCTCGAAGCCGGCAGCGACGCCCAGAAAAAAGAAGTTCTGCCCTTGATCGCGACGGGCGAGGCGCGGGCCACCGTTGCCTTCACCGAGCCCACGGGCCGGTGGGACGCCGAGGGTATCGCCCTGACGGCCCAACGTTCCGGCGACGGCTGGAAGCTGGACGGGACCAAGCTCTTCGTGCCCGGTGCGGGGGTCGCCGACTACCTGATCGTGGCCGCCCGCACCCGAGGCGCCGGAGAGGAAGGCATCACGCTCTTCCTCGTCAAAGGCCGGCCCACCGGGCTGACCGTGAAGCCGCTCTCCACGATGGACATGACGCACCGCTGGTACGAGGTCAAGTTCGAGGGCGTGACGCTGCCGGCTGATGCCGTGATGGGCGAGCCGGACAAAGGCTGGGCACCGCTCAAGCGGGCGCTGGACACGGCGACCGCCGGGCTCTGCGCGGAGATGGTCGGCGGCGCCGCGCAGGTCATGGAGGCCTCTGTCGAATACGCCAAGACCCGCCAGCAGTTCGGCAAGCCGATCGGCATCTACCAGGCGGTGTCGCACAAGCTGGCCGACATGTTGCTGGAGGTGGAGAGCGCCCGCTCCGTCACCTACTACGCCGCCTGGGCTGTCGAGGCCGACGCTCCGGACCGGCCGGTGGCAGCCTCCATCGCCAAGGCCTACACATCAGACGCCTATCGCAACATTGCTGGGAATGGCATCCAGGTACATGGCGGCATCGGCTTCACCTGGGAGCACGACATGCACCTCTACTTCAAGCGGGCCAAGGCCTCCGAGGTGACGCTCGGGGACGCTACCTATCACCGCGAGCTGGTGGCGCAGTCGCTCGACCTCTAGCGCTCGTCAAGCCCTGCCTGAATTGGGCCGCACAGGTTCCGGCGAAATGCTGCTTGGCTAGCGGGTGAAGAGAAGCAGAGCGGCCACGACCGCACCGAAGCCCGCGCAGGCTGGAATCACAAGGCCCCGGTAAAGCGCGAAGTAGTCGGTCCAGGCGGTGCGCAGGCGGTCCACCCGGGAGCCGGCGCCGAAGGCCAGCGCCGTATAGAGAGGAATGCCGGCCGCCGTGTTGACAGTCAGCGCCAGCAGCGCCAGGCCGGCGCCCAGGCCGAGCCAGTCCTGGAGCGGTGCCGTGGGTCCAAAGCTCACCTGCACGCCCCAGAGGCCGGCCAGCACCGGGAGCAACAGGAGCTCGGGCACTCCGAGCAGGAAGAAGGCGGCGAAGGTCACCGCCAGCAACACCAGCATCAGGCCAAAGGTCGCCACCACGCCGGCTAGAAGCGAAGAGGCGACCGTCACGGTGGAGCTGGGCACCTCGAGCTGAAAGGAACGCGAGCCCGGGGCCGCTGGATCGGAAGGCTGACTTCCGTGAGCCACGGCAGTCACCTCGGCCCAGGAGTGCGCGTGTGTGCCGGCCGCAAGCACCGCACCCGTCCCGGCGGGAACAGCGGCCAAGACCAGGCCAAGGGCGAGGGCCGCAGCGTGCCGGCGGAGAGCCGCGGTGGGCAGCCAGCGCCGGCGCGGGCGTTCGCGGCCGGCGCCGCTCTCGAGGAGCCGCTCGCGGTCAAAGGTGGCGCCAGTGATGATCGTCAGGACCAGGCAGGCGGCGAAGGGGAGCGCCAGCGAGGCTGGAGCCAGCGGCGAACGGAAGACGAAGAGAGCGAGTGGGATGTCCGCCACCGCCGCCGAGATGGGCGAGAGCAAGAAGGACCAGGCGCCGCCCGCGGCGCCCTCGCGAGGGAAGAGCATGAAGCCGAGCATCCGGCCCATCGCAGCCCAGTAGGCGGTCGCGGCCGCGACGAGGGCGAAGACCGGCAGCAGATCCCACGGCGCCGGACGTCCGAAGAGGGCCATCAGCCCCATCCCGGCCGCCATCCAGGCCGTCACGTAGACGCTGCTTACGGCGACGCCCGGCAACACCTCGAGCCAGACCAGCGAGGGGTCGTCGAGCGGGGTGTAGAGCAAGACCTCCAGCGACTGCTGCGCCTTCTCCCACCAGATACCGATGGAGCTCTTGATCGACTCCAGGAGCGCGAAGGACATGAAGAAAAGCGGTAGCAGCAGCCCCGCCACCGACACACCGGACCCCGCTGCCCGGCCGGCGAAGGCGCCGACCACGGCGGGGATGCTGCCGAAGAGCGCGACGACCGCGACCAGGAGCAGGACGAAGGCGTTCAAATAGATGACCCAGGAGAGGTCGCCGCGGCGCCACCAGGAGGCGACGTAGAAGGGCAGGAACTCCCGCAGCCGGCGGCTCTGGCCGGCCAGGGAGGCGAACATCCGCCGCGGCCGGATGCCGGGTATGAGAGCCGGCGCGGACGGCTCCGACGCCGGCGCCTCAGGCTCGTCCATCGCTTTCAGGTAGACCGCCTCCAGGCCCTGCGCTTCCTCACGCAGCTCCAGATAAGGCGTTCCCTCCGCGGCCAGGCGGCCCTGGAGCTCGGCCGCCCGCCGGGCCAGCTCCTCATCAGCCACCTGCCAGCCAGCTGTGTAGGAGACAGTGCGCCCGCCCGGCAGGCGAGCGGTGAAGCGCCGCTCGGCCCCGGCCCAGCGGCGCAGCTCTGGCAGGCTGCCCGCTGCCACCACGTGGCCCCCGCGCATGATCGCAATGCGGTCGGCCAGCAGCTCGGCCTCCGCAAGCTGATGCGTCGTCACGATGACCGCCGCGCCCCGGTCGCGCTGCTCCTCGAGGTAGCGGCGCATGTCGGCGGCAGCCACCGGATCGAGCCCGACCGTCGGCTCGTCGCAGAAGAGCCACCTCGGTTCATGCAGGGTGGCGCGGATCAGCGCCACCTTCTGGGCCATTCCGCGCGAGTACGTGTAGAGGACGCGGCCGGCGGCGTCCTCGAGCTCAAACCGTTCGAGGAGCTCGCGAATCCGGCGCCGCCGCGCTATCTCGGGCAGTCCGTAGACCCGGCCGAAGTGGTCGAGGTACTCGAACGCGGTGTTGCGGCCGTAGAGCCGAGCCTGGTCGGGCACCACGCCCAGCGAGCGCCGAATGCTGTCGATGTCGTCAGGCACCCGGAGGTCGTCAAAGCGGATCTCGCCCGAGTCGGGGCGCAGGATGCCCCCCAGGCAGCGGAGAGTGGTGGACTTGCCGGCGCCGTTCTGGCCGAGCAGCAGCAGGATCTCGCCGCGGTCCACCTTGAGATCGACTCCGGCGACTGCCTGGACGGCGCCGAAGCGCTTCCGGAGGCCCTGGACAGAGATCACGTCGCGCTAGTCTGAGAGATTCGCACCGGATCGCAATAGGTGCCGGGCCGCAGGCGGGCTAGAGCTTCTCGAAACTCTCCACTTTGACCACGAAGATCGTGGCGCCGCCGACCTGGACCTCGACCGGGTAGGGCATGAACAGCTCGCCGGGTTCGACCAGGGGCGGCAACGGGGTCATGAAGCGGCTCCGTTCCCGCGAATTCTCTCGGATGATCGTGACCGCCGCCTCCACGCGATCGTCTTCGACGCCGATCATGAGCGTGGCGTTCCCCTGCTGCAGGAAGCCGCCGGAGGACGCCAGCTTCGTCACGCTGTAGCCGGCGTTGGACAGGGCCTGGATGGTCTGCTGGGAATCCTCACCCTGGACGACGGCGATGATCAGCTTGATGCCCGCACCTCGCTTTCAGCCAAGAGGCTCCTGACCCTACCGAGCACCTCCGCGTGGATCTCCTCTGGCGCCCCTCGCGCATCGACGCGAAGGAACCGGTCCGGATCGGCCGCCGCCAACCGATCGTACGCCGCCGCCACCGCCCGATGAAAGTCGAGCGGCTCGGCGTCGAGGCGGTCCAGGCCCTTGCCGCCCGACCGGATCCGGTCCAGACCGACATCCGGGGGGAGGACGAGCAAGATGGTCAGGTCGGGCTTGGGAAAGGACGCCGGCCAGTCCACCGGCGCGCCCCGGCCGCCGCCCTGATAGGCGAGCGTCGAATCCTGGTAGCGGTCGTCGATCACGATTCGGCCCGCGGCCAGCGCCGGCTCGATCCGCGTGCGCAAGAGCTCGGCGCGGGCGGCCATGAAGAGGTGCATCTCCGCCTCCGCGCTCATGCTTTCGGGCCGGTGGAGGACGATCTCTCTGATCCGCTCGCCCAGCTCGGTGCCGCCCGGTTCGCGGAAAACCAATGGTTCCCGCTCCGCCAGCGCCTGCGCCAGCAGCTCGACCTGTGTCGACTTGCCGGCCCCGTCCGGACCCTCGAACGTGATGAAGATCCCGCGGGTAGGGCGACTCACTCGGTGCCGGGCAGGTAGATGCGCAGCCGCCGCTGCGGCTCCTTCCCCGTGCTCTTGGCCTCGACCCCGCCCTGCTCGTCGACCAGCTTGTGCTGGAGCCGGCGCACGTAGGCGTTCTGGGGCGAGATCTCGGCCGGTTGGAGCGTCGACTTGACCCTCCGCACAGCGGCCTGCGCCTCGTCGAGCGCCTGGGCTGTCGTGTCGTCGGCGCCGTCGCCCGCGTAGAGCTGGGCCAGCGCCTCTCTGACCTGGGAGACGGTGTTGCTTTTCAAGATGGTGATGGGCACGCCGGAGGTCTCCGCGTGGCGGATGCTGTCGGGCCGGCGCCGGTAGTAGTTCTTCAGCGTCAGCACGAGGTCGGCGCCGTCGGGGTTGCCGAGAACGCGTACAGGGATCGCGAGGTCGCGCACCGACTGCTCGATGTACTGGCGGCTGACCCCGTAGGCAAAGATCGCGCGAGGCCGCTTGCTCGACGCGACCATGGTCGCCCGGAGCCCGGGCGGCGGCGCGTCCTGGCGGTCCTCCTCCACGTTGGAGAGCACACGCCCCTCCCGCGTGCGGAGCCGGATCCGGGGTGTCGGCACGTCGCCGCGCAGCGCCGCGTCGACAACCTCGGCGAGCGGCAGGTGGATGGCGACCCGATCCCGGTCCTGGATCTCGACCAGGACGTCGAACGTGGGCGGAGCCTTGCGCTCGAGCACCGATTTCTGAGTGCCGCGCCGCCGGGCTTCCTCGTCCGACAGGGTCACGCTCTGGATGCCACCGAGGAGGTCGTTCAAGGTCGGGTTCACCATGAGGTTCTCGAGCGTCTGGCCGTGCGCTGTCGCGATCAGCTGCACGCCCCGCTCGGCGATGGTGCGGGCTGCCACGGCCTCGAGCTCGGTGCCGATCTCGTCGATCACGATCACCTCGGGCATGTGGTTCTCGACGGCTTCGATCATCACCGAGTGCTGGAGGAGCGGTGTGCGAACCTGCATCCGCCGGGCGCGGCCGATGCCCGGGTGCGGGATATCGCCGTCGCCACCGATCTCGTTCGAGGTGTCGACGATGACGACGCGCTTGCGCTGCTCGTCCGCGAGCAGCCGCGCGCATTCACGCAGGATCGTGGTCTTTCCGATCCCAGGCCGGCCGAGCAGCAGGATGCTCTGGCCAGCGAGCGCGATGTCCCTGATGATGTCGGCCGTCCCGCCAACAGCGCGGCCCACCCGGCAGGTCAGGCCGACTATGCGGCCGGTCCGGTTTCGGATGGCGGAGACCCGGTGCAGGGTGCGCTCGATGCCTGCCCGGTTGTCGTCACCGAACTGCCCCACGCGGTTGGCCACGTAGTCGAGGTCGGAGGCGGTCACCGACTGGTCGCTCAAGAGCACCTCCCGGCCGGGCACGCGCGCCTCCGACTCCCGGCCGAGGTCGAGCACGATCTCCAGGAGCTGGTCGGGATCGATGCGCTCGTGGACCGCCTGGTAAAGGTGAGGCGGCAGCGTCTGGGCGAGGAGCTCGATCTCGGGATCCCAGCCAGCCGGCTGCCGGTCCAGGGCTTCCTCCATCAGCCGAAAGAGGGGACCAGGCCCTTCGCTTTCTCCTTCACGGGAGCGCGCAGAGCCAGCTCTCGCATCATCAGCGACTGCGTGACGAGAGTGCTGAAACCCCGCGCTCGAAGGGCCTCGATCATGTGGGAATCATAGTGACGGAGACTTGACCAGACCGTCCCCGGACGGCTGCCGAGCAGGGAGAGCGAGTAGTCGACCATCTCGTGCGGTAGGGGCTCTTCCGGCAGCGCCATGAAGGAGAGCGAGTGGGGCCTGGTCGAGGAGCTCCGCTGGACTCGCATCCAGCCCACCAGCTCGACGCGGTCGACCACGAACTGCTGGTCGGTCTGGCCGCGGGCGGTGCCGTGCCCGAACCACTCGGCGCGGAGCGCCTTCCACTCCCTGGAGGTGGGCGCTTCGACCTGCGCCACTCCAGGCGGTGTCACCTTCCGGTAGAGCTGGTAGAGCCGGGCGAAGTCGCCGCGTTTTTCGGGTCGGAGCCCGACCGGTTCGGGCGCCTTGGTGGCGGTCGCCGACTCGTTGTAAAGGACGTACTCGATCGCGTATTGGCGGAACGCTTGCATCCGAAAGACGCGCGTCAGGCGATCCTCCAGGGGGAGGCGGACGAAGAGCCTGTGCACGCCGCGCTGGAGTGCCTGATTGGAGAGGTGCTCGATGAGAGCGAGGCCGACCTCTTCAGTCGCAAAGCGAGGATCGACGCAGAGGTTCAGGACCTGGAGCGTCGTCGCACCGGCCAGCCCGACTCCGGCCGGCCGGTTGGCGGCCTGGATGAACCCGATCACCTCGCCCTCCTCTTCGGCCACATAGAGGAGCGTGTCGTTGTACATGGCGGGCAAGATCGAAGAGATGGTCTGGCTCAGCAGCGACCAGAGGCGGACGGGGCCCCGGGCGGCTGTCTCCGACAGCTCGCCGCCGCCCTCCCGCTGAATCTCCTCGATACGAGCCAGGTCGCGGACGCTGGCCGCCCGGACACCGCCCATCAGCTGGCGCGGCCTTCGACCAGGTGGACGAACTCCTCGTGGAGGCGCAGATCACCGCTCAGCTCCGGGTGGAAGGCGAGCGCCATGACCGAGCCCTGCCGGACTCCGACCGGGTCACCCTCGTGCCGGGCGATGACCTCGGTCGAGCCGGTGTCCTCGACGATCGGCGCCCTGATGAACACCCCCGGGAACGGCCGCTCGTCACCGGCCAGCTCGAGATCCGCCTCGAAGCTGTCGACCTGGCGTCCGTAGCCGTTGCGGCGGACGGCGATGTCGAGGATGCCGAACCCGGGCTGGTCCGGGAGACCGTCGCTGATCCGCTCGGCCAGAAGGATCATCCCGGCGCAGGTGCCGAGAGTGGGCAGGCCGTCCCGCACCGCCTGGCGAACCGAGTCGTAGAGGCCCATCCGCTGCATGAGCATCGTCATCGTGGTGCTCTCGCCACCGGGAATGACGAGGCCGTCGAGCTCAGCCAGGTCCTCCTTGAGACGGACCAACCGGGTGCGGGCGCCGGCCGCCGCCAGAGCGCGCTCGTGCTCCGCGAAGGCGCCCTGCAGCGCGAGGACCCCGATCAGCGGCTTGCGGCCGTTGCTGGCTACCAGCCTCGTTGGGCGAGCAGTTGATCTTCCGGGAGGGCCGGGATCTCAAGCCCGCGCATCGCCTCGCCGAGACCCTCGCTGGCCTCGGCGATGATGTCGGGCCGGTCGTGGTAGGTGGTCGCCGCGACGATCGCCTTGGCCCGCCGGAGCGGGTCCTCCGACTTGAAGATTCCAGACCCCACGAAGACGCCGTCGACTCCCAGCTGCATCATCAGAGCCGCGTCGGCCGGGGTCGCGATGCCGCCGGCGGCGAAGTTGACGACCGGGAGGCGGCCTAGTTTCTGGCATTCCTCGAGGAGATCGACCGGGGCCCCGATGCGCTTGGCCTCCTGCACCAGCTCGGCGCGGTTCAGGCCCTGCAACTTGCGGATGCCGGCGTTGACCGCTCGCGCATGACGCACCGCCTCCACGACGTTGCCGGTGCCGGCCTCGCCCTTGGTCCGGATCATGGCGGCGCCCTCGGCGATGCGCCGGAGCGCCTCGCCCAGGTCCCGGCAGCCGCAGACGAAGGGGACCTTGAACGGCCACTTGTCGATGTGGTTCTCCTCGTCGGCGGGCGTCAATACCTCGGACTCGTCGATGTAGTCGACACCGAGCTCCTCCAGGACCCTGGCCTCGACGAAATGGCCGATCCGGCACTTGGCCATGACCGGGATGGTGACCGCGGCCTCAATCGCCTTGATCAGGCTCGGGTCGCTCATCCGGGCGACGCCGCCCTCCTTGCGAATGTCGGCCGGCACGCGCTCCAGCGCCATCACCGCGCAGGCGCCGGCGTCCTGCGCGAGCCGGGCGTGCTCGGGTGTGACGACGTCCATGATGACGCCGCCTTTCAGCATCTCGGCCAGGCCGGCCTTGACCTTGAAAGTGCCCTTCTGGGAGCCGCTGCCGTTCCGTTCCGCCATGACGCCTCTGAATTCTACCCTTGGGAGTTTGCGTAGCCTGTACGCGCATGCGCCGGGCTTCCACGGTGGCGTTGGCGGCGCTGCTGATCGCCTGTCAGCCCAGCACCGGGCCGCCGCCGCAGGCCACGCCGCCGGTCTCGACCTATCGCCCGGAAGCCGCGGCGCACAAGGGCGGCACCCTGGTGCTGGCGGACTGGGAGGTGCCCGACACCCTGAACCCGCTGACTGCCCCCACCGAAAACGACCTCCGGGTCGCGGCGCTGCTGTTTGCGCCGCTCTGGAATCTCGATCCCAAGCTGACGTCCTACCCGGACCTGGTCGCCCGCGTTCCCAGCCGGGAGAACGGCGGCGTCAAGGCAGGCGCGGATGGGACGACGATGACCATCGACCTGCACTTGAAGCCAGGGCTGGAGTGGAGCGACGGCCAGCCCTTGACCGTCGACGACGTGATCTTCACCTGGCAGTCGATCTGCGCCGGCGACCTGCCGGTGGCGACCGCCGGCTGGGACCACATCGTGGGGATGGACAGACGGTCCGACACCGAGGTGGTCTGGCGGTTCGGCCCCCGCGCCGCCGGCGCCTGCGGCCTGCCGGCCGCGACCGCGAGCGGCCTCTACCCGCCCTACCTCCTGCTCGGGCCCCGGGCCAGACTCCTGCCGCGGCACCGGCTGAGCGCGCTGCCGCTTTCCGCGTGGGCCTCAGATCCCTATTTCCACGGGCCCGACGTGGTCTCCGGCCCTTTCGCCTACAAGAGCGCCGTGAAGGATCAGCTGCTGACACTCGTCGCCAACCCGCGCTATGCGTCCGGCCGGGACCACGGCGCCTACCTGGACCAGGTCGTCTACCGGACCTACGGCGGCAAGCCGGAGCTCCTGGCGGGCCTGACATCAGGCGAGGCAGACGTCGGCTTCCACCTGGGGTCGGACGACATCCCGGTGCTCCAGAAGCTGACCGATTCCACGACGATCATCGCCCCGAGCCTCCAGACCGAGTTCCTGAACCCGAATCACGCCACAAATGTGCAGACCGGTCGGGCACCGCCCTGGGTGGGCGATCCTCGGGTGCTGGACGCGCTCAGCCTGGGCGCCGACCGCCAGGCACTCGACAAGACGGTTTTCGGCGGCGTCGCCGAGGCCCCGCCGGGCATCTACCCGACGAGCCTTGTCGCCTATGCCGACCGCACCCTCGCCTCCCCGAGCTCCGACTTCGCGGCGGCGCGGCAGACGCTGGAGGACGACGGCTGGAAAGCGGGCGCCGACGGCATCCGCAGCAAGGCCGGACGGCGCCTCGAGTTCGCGCTGCTGGTCACCTGTGGAAATGCGGTGCGTCAGAAGGAGCAGGAGCTGCTCCAGGCACGCTGGCAGGAGCTCGGGGCTTCGGTCCGGCCCGCCTGCCTCAATCGGAGCCAGTTCCTGGCGCCCTTCCTGGAGCACGGCGCCAATGCGACAGGCGCGTTCGATATGAGCCTGTATTCGAACACCTGGGACGCCGATCCGGCCGTCTGGGCGCCCTTCGCGCAGAGCGACCAGGTGCCCAGCGCGGCGACACCCGACGGCCAGAACTGGAACCGCTGCGCGGCGGCCCAACTGGACGCCGACTTTCGGGCCGGAGCGGCCACGCTCGACTTCGCAAAGCGCCGGGCGGCATACCTGGCGGCCCAGCGCGTCTGGCTGGCGGAACACTGTACGATCCCGCTCCTGCAGTGGCCCCGAGTGATCCAACGGCCTTTCAAGCTGCACAACTTCGTCCCTGATCCGAGCTATTCGACAGACGCCTGGAACGCGGCGGATTGGTGGGTGGCGGCCTGAGCCGGGTCCGCGCGGGAGCCGTCTGCTCAACTTGACTCGGCCGGTCAGGCAAGGCTAGAGTTCCGCCACCGCCACCGGCACTTCCCTGCAATGCCCTTGCATGCTCTCCGCCCTCTAGCTGCTGCTGTCGCCGCCGCCGTGGTGACCGGATTCGTGACCATCACCCCCGTCGCGGCCGCGACGACGACTCTGCCACCCCACGACCTGGTCCACCCCTGGATCAATCAGCAGGCGGCGGCCGATTCGGCGCAGCTCCCGCCAACAGTGTCCGGACCTGCCTTCACGAAGCCGGCTCCCCTGGCGGCCAGGCCGAACGCGGTCAGCCCGTCGTCGTCAGGTCCCAGGCGCGAGGTGTTCGGCTTCGTCAACGCCGGCAATCTCGGCAGCTCGGCCGTCGGCTACACCACCTGGAACCTCGACCTGCTTTCGACGGTCGCCTACTTCGGGGTCCACGTCAACAGCGGCGACGGCAACCTGGTCACCTCCGACACCGGCTGGGCGGTGCTCAACTCGGGCACCATGTCGGCGTTCGTCTCGGCCGCCCATGGGCACGGAACTCGCGTCGTGATGACGATCCAGCTCTTCGACTTCGGCGCCGGAACGCCTCAGATGTGCAGCGGGTTGACCCACACGGGCTCGACGATCTCGCAGTCGGTCCAGCAGATGAACGCGCACGGGCTCGACGGCATCAACATCGACTACGAAGGACTCAACGGCAGCTGCGGAACCTCCGACCCGAGCTGGGCGCGCCACGGTCTCACGTCGTTCGCGCAGAACCTGCGGGCGGCAATGCCGGCGGGGTCCTATCTGTCGATCGACAGCTACGCGGCGTCGGCGGGCGATCCTTACAACTTCTTCGATGTCGTGGAGCTCGCGAAGTCGGTCGACTCCTTCTTCATCATGGCGTACGACAGCGACTGGTCCAACTACTCGGGCCCGCCGACCTACTGCAGCCGCTATTGCCTGAACCCGGTCTCGCCTCTTTCCGCCTACACCTACAACGACACCCGCGCAGCCGGCGAGTACGCAAGCGCCGTCCCCGCCAGCAAGGTCATCCTCGGGCTGCCTTATTACAACCGTGGCGCCTGCGTCAATTCGACGGCGCCGAACCAGTACCCCGCGGGCGGCCTCTGGACGCTGACCTACCGCGGCGGCATCTCGATGCCGTCCGATCCCGACAACACCAACTTCGCCTCCCACCGCGACAGCTACGACGGCGTGAGCCCCTGGTCGACCTGGAACTCCGGCCATCCCGCCTGTCTCGAGCAGATGTACTGGGACGACATCGGGTCACTCGGCGCCAAATACGACCTCGTCAACCGTGACAACCTGCGCGGCGTCGGCCTCTTCACGCTCGACTATGGGGGTGGGGCGTCCGAACTCTGGAGCACGCTCGCCACGCACTTCAGCCTGATACCGGGCGCTCCGGCTGCCCTCGTCCCCTGCGCCGGAGCCAGCTCAGCCTCGATCAGCTGGTCGCCGAGCCCGAGCTCAGCCGGCGTCTCCAGCTACACGGTGACGGCATCGCCTGGCGGCGCGACCGTGTCAGTGCCCGGCACGACGACCTTCGCCACCCTCGGCGGCTTGACGCCCGGCAGCAGCTACACGCTCACCGTGCAGGGAGTGAACCAGTACGGCAACGGCGTCACGTCGGTTCCCAGCGACGCGATAACTGTCGCTCAGTCGGTCCAGACGTCGCGTTTCAGCTGGTATGACACGGCCAGCCCGGGCATGCTTGCCGACAACGTTCACCTGGTGAACCCGGGATCGACGGCGAGCTCCGGATGCGTGCGTCTGGGTGGCTCGCTTTATCGCTTCTCGCTGGCCCCTCAGCAGGGAACCCACTTGAGCCTCGGTCAGGGCCAGATCGGAGGGCCCATCGAGGTGACGGTCGCCTCCGGCCCGAGCGTGATCGCATCCCAGCGGGTGCAGTACTACCAGACCTTCAACGAGACCCCGGCGACGCCTCTCGCGCTCGCCTCCAACACGGTTTACTTTCCCTGGTTCGATCGCATCAGCAGCCCTGGGTTCCAGGCCGACAACATCCACGTGATCAACCCCGGTCCGGCCGACGCCAGCGTCACGGTGACGATCCCGGGCCAACCGGGCTGCAGCCCGAGCGCCACGCTGCAACCGGGCGCGGAGCAGTACTTCACCTGCGCCAGAGGCTTCGGCGGACCCGTAGTCGTCCAGTCGTCCGGGAATCCCGTCATCGCCTCCCAGCGCGTCCAGTACTACCGGTCATTCAACGAGACGCGCGGCTTGCCTGCTTCGGCAGCAGGGACGAGTCTCTACTTCAGCTGGTACGACAACCTCTCCAGCCCGGGGTTTTTGAACGACAACATCCACCTCGTCAACCCGGGCGCCAGCGACGCACACGCCACCGTCACCATCCCCAATTGCGGGGCCATCGCGCGCACGGTGCCGGCACACGGCGAGTCGGCACCGGTCTCCTGCGCGGGATTCGGCGGCCCGGTGGTGGTCAGCTCCGACCAGCCTGTATTGGCCTCGCAGCGGGTGCAGTATTACCAGACCTTCAACGAGGTTTCCGCGGTGCGCGCCAGCGACGCCGCCACGGCCCTCTACATGAGCTGGTTCGATCGGCTCTCGAGCCCCGGCTTCCAGGCCGACAACGTGCATGTCGTGAACCCGCAAACCACGACCGCCCACGTCAGCGTCTCCATCCCTGGCTGCGCACCGTTCAGCGGGACTGTGGGGCCCAATGGGGCAAGCTACTTCACCTGTCCGGCGGGGTTCGGCGGGCCGGTCGCCGTCACCGCCGACGTTGCGGTGGTGGCGTCGCAGCGCGTGCAGTTCTACCAGTCGTTCAACGAAGTCGTCGCAGTCAGCCCCGACGGCTGACAGCGCGTGAGAGGTGGCCGCTCAGGCCGGCAGCCGCGGCATGATCCTGCGGTAGGCGCGCCGAGCCAGCCTGCCGAATCGGTAGGATGCGCTGCTTTCGATCTGGGCGAGCCTCGCCCGGGTTTCGGCCAGCTCGCCGACCAACCGGGCGTGGGCCGCGACCACCTTCTCAGGCAGGTTGATCTGCACCGGCGTGGCGCTGCCTTCTCCAGCCACCACGATGTACTGGTAGGCACGGGCCTCTGGCGAGTCCATCAGCGCCCAGAACTGGCGCGTCGGCTTCAGACCCAGAGCTTCCAGTCGCTGCTCGATGAGGTCCTCGGGTAGGTCGGAGACGACGGCATCGAAGCTCTCTACCGCCAGGCCAGCGCTCTGGAACAGCTCCAGGATCGATTGCTTCGTGAAGTACTTGAGATGTGTGTCGTCGAGCAAGCCCAGCCGTTCGTAAGCGAAGCTGCCCTCCATCAGCTCCACCCGGAGCGAGAGGTGTGCGACGTTCGGTATCGAAGCGATCACCTGACCAGACCTGGCGAGTAGTTGAGCGGCGCCCCCCAGCGCGGTCGCCGGCCGCTTCAGGTGCTCGAGGACATCGGCAAACACGATTGCATCGAACTCGAGGCCGGCCAGGTCGTTCCAGTCGAAGCTGTCGAGATCGCCGCCGAAGACGCGCTCGAAACCGCGCTGGCGAGCCTGATCTGCATCGTCCGGATCGATCTCGATTCCCCACACACGCGCTCCGCGCTTCTTGATAAAGGCCTCCCCGAGATAGCCGCTGCTGCAGCCGACGTCGAGGACCCTGGAGTTCTCTGGAACCAGCTCAACGATCTTGGTGGTCGAGGTGCTCGGGTTGTCCAGATCGACGCTCTGCCGAGAGTACTTCGACACATCAGCATCTTAGATCGGCCCTCGAGGCGCACCTTCCGGAGAGGACAGGTCGAGGCTAGAGGACTTCGAGCAGCTGGGCGCGCTTGGATTGGTATTCGGCGTCGGTGAGGAGACCGCCCCGGTGCAGGCGGCTCAGCATGTCCATCTCCTCGAGCACATCCAGCAGGGGCGCCATCGTGCGGCGAGCCAGGTAAGCCTCCGAAGGCACCCCCTTGTCCTCCTCGACGCGGCCGTCGAACTCGCGGACATAGAAGAGCGCTTTGATCGCTGAGAAGGGGATCGCCAGGCGAAGGCTTCCCGAGGACCCGTTGCCTTTGGCGCTGCCGTTGCCGTTGCCACTGCCGTCGCCGTTGGGCTTCTCGGGATGGAGGTGAAGGGCAACGCCGTAGCGGTGGCGGACTACCTCGCCACCGACCCAGCCGCGGAGGACCTCGCCGTCGAGGAAGCGGATGGCCACCTTCTTGGTATGGGACTCGGGCTCGGTTTCAGGCAGCTCGACGAACTTGACCGCCGTCAACGGGATCCACGCCAGCTCGCTGTTTTCGAGCCCGCTCGCGTCCTGGATCTCGAGGATGAAGTCGGGTTCGTCGAGGTCGAGGTCCCGCGCCTCCCCCTCGAGCACCTCGTCGTCGAAGAACCGGACTTTAACCTTGCTCATAGGTCGATCATGACGCTCCCCCTTCCGATGCTAACGGACGCCGGCGGCTTCTCCTGCGAGGCACGATCTTGCGCGAGCATTTGACGCAGCCGGCGAGATGGCGGCGGACCGCCTCCTCCTGCCCACGACGCAGCTTACCGGCCAGGAAGGGCTTCAGGAGCGGCTGCACCTCGGCGCACTCCATTTCGAGGCCGCCCTGCTCGGCGACGAACTCTTCTTTGAAGCGAAGCCGCGCCCGGTAGACGAGCGTCTCGACGGCGCTTTCGCTGATCCCCATCGCCTTGGCTATGCGGCGGTAGCTGAATCCCTGGAGCTCACGCAGCGTCAGCACCAGTCGGTACTTCTCGGGAAGGCGCTGGGCGACCTGGAACACCTGCCGCCGCAGCTCTCGCTGCTCAAAGCTGACCACCGGGTCGAAGCGGGGCGGCGCAGGTAGGTCGTAGAGCAGCTCCCTTTCGTCGTCCGGGCGATCCTCGGCTCGGAGGTCGCGGCGACGGCGACGGAGCTCGTCACGGCAGAGGTTCTGGGCGACTGTATGGATCCAGCCACCGAAGTTGAACGACTCGTCGACACGATCCATCGTTCGCAGCGACCGGATGAACGTCTCCTGCGCGATGTCCTCGGCCAGCAGCTGGTCGCCGAGCGTGCGGTGGACGAGCCGGTAGATCGTTGCTACGTAGCGTCGGTGGAGCTCTTCGAAAGCGCTCACCTCGCCGGCCCTGAACGCAGCCACCAGCTGGGCGTCGGTGCGCTCCAGTGCCTGGCTCACGCGAGCATCTCCTGGGCGACTCGGGAGGCCGCACGCTCCAGGTGCTCGGCAGGCCTGGCGAGGAGCTCATCCGGGTCGCCTTCCAGCGGCACGACCGGCGCGCCGAGCGTCTCCCAACCTTCGCCCAGGCTGCCGGCGATCAGAACGACCGGCACTCCGGCAGCCCCCGCCCGTCTCATCACCTCTGACGGACCCTTGCCGTAGGCGGTCTGGCGATCGACGCGGCCCTCGCCGGTGACGACGAGGCGCGCCCCTGGCAAGGCACGGTCGAGGCCGGACGCCTCGACGATGAGGGAAGCGCCGCGGACCAGCTCGGCGTCGAGGAAAGCGAGCAGTCCGGCGCCGGTCCCGCCGGCCGCACCAGCGCCGGGGACGTCGCGGACCTCCTTGCGCAGATCGCGAGCCACCACGTCGGCGAAGTGGGCGAGCGCTCGGTCGAGCTCGTCGATCATCTCCGGGGTGGCGCCCTTCTGCGGGCCGTAGACGGCCGTGGCCCCTTCGGGCCCGCAGAGCGGGTTGGTGACATCGCAGGCGACGCGAACGCGGACCTTTCGCCAGCCGGGGTCGACACCGGAGGCGTCGATGCGGGCGAGCCGCGCCAGGGCCGCGCCGCCTGGCGGGAGGTCGTCCCCACGCGCATCCAGGAGCCTGAACCCGAGGGCCTGGCCCATACCTGCGCCGCCATCGTTCGTGGCGGAGCCGCCGATCCCGGCGACGAGCGTCCTGATTCCTCTCCTCCTGGCGGCCTCCAGCACCTGCCCGAAGCCGTACGTAGTAGTAACGCGCGGATCTCGCCGTTCTTTCGGCAGCAGCGGCAGGCCGCTGGCGGAGGCCAGCTCCACGACCGCACTGCGCCCGCCCTCGATGAGACCGTAAACAGCTGTCACGGGATCACCGAGCGGGCCGTTCACCGTGAGCTCGATGCGTTCGCCGTGGTGGGCGGCAACCAGGGCGTCGACGGTCCCCTCGCCGCCGTCCGCGACGGGAACTTCGATCACGTGCGCCTCCGGCCGGACGCGCCGGATCCCGCGGGCGATGGCGGTGGCTGCTTCTGGGGCACCAAGGGTTCCTTTGAACGGGTTCGGGGCTACGACGACGCGCAGGATAGCCGACTTACCAACAGTGGCCGACCTGACGGACGGTTTAGTAGACCGGGAGGCTCCAGTCGGAATACTTGGGATTGTCTCCCCGGCAGGCCCCGAAATAGATCTCCTGCAGCTCGCCCGTGAACTCGCCGATCTTGCCGTCGGCGACCGTGCGGCGGTCGACCTCGATCACCGGGGAGATCTGGGCGCCGGTCCCGCAGAGGAAGAGCTCATCGCAGGTATAAAGCTCGGTCCGGTCGATCGAGCGCTCGACGACACGTTTCCCAAGCTCGTCCTCGATCAGCTTGATGATGAGCTTGCGGGTGATGCCCTCCAGGATGTCGTCGGTGACCGGCGGCGTCACGAATTCGCCTTCCTTGTAGAGGAAGAGGTTCTCGGCGCTGCCTTCCGAAACGTGTCCGTCGACCGTTAGCACGATCGCCTCGTCGAACCCGCCCTCCTCGGCTTCGCTCTTGGCGAGCGCCGAGTTGGCATAGGCCCCGGTGACCTTGGCGCGAGCCGGCAGCGACTGGTCGGAAACCCGGCGCCAGCTGCTGACCATGCAGCGGATCCCGTTCTCGACGTCCACGTAATTGCCGAAAGGCGCGGTGTAGATCGCGAAACTCTCGGGCACACCGTGGAGGCGCACGCCGATGATCTCGGCGGATTTGAAGAGGAGCGGGCGGATGTAGACATCGCCCTGGTATTCGTTGCGGCGGAGCAGCTCCATCGTGATGTTGAGAAGCTCTTCGGTCGTGTGCGGCAGCGTCATGCGCATGATGTTCCCGGAGCGACGCAGCCGCTCGTAGTGGGGCCCTCCCTGGAGCAGGTAGAGCTGCGACTTGCCTGCATTCCAGTAAGCGCGGATGCCTTCGAAGCAGCCGGTTCCGTAATGGAGCGCGTGGGTCATGAGGCCGATCCTGGCGTCCTGGTAACGGCGGTATTCGCCGTTCAGGTAAACCCAGCTGTTCGGGTGCTCAGGGCTCGTGGCCGGCTTCGCACCCCGCTGGGTCTCGATGCTCATGCGGCCCTGATTGTAATCTTGTGACCGTCGATGACCCTGTACGACATCATCGCCGAGCTGCGGCGCGAGCACCAGACCGCCGCCGCCTCGAAAACGCTCGACCTGGTCATGATCGAGCTCGGCAAGACGCGCGACAACCTGCGCTCGGCGCTCGCCAACCTGGAGGGGCAAACGCTCCCGCCGGGGGGACGCGAGATCCTCAAAGAGCTGGAGACGCGCGCCGAGCGGGTTGGCCTCGACGACCTCGACTACCCGGCGGTCGAGATGGCCGGATACAAGCCTCCCCTGGAGCCCGTCCCCGAGGGTACCTGGGGCATCGCGCTGATCCTCGGCGGCACCTCGCTCGTGATCGTGATCTTGGCCGTGGCGGCCATCGTGGCCGGCGTGAAGAGCGCCACCGGCCACTAGTGACACCCGCCCGCTGACATGGCCGAGTTCTCCTTCGATGTCGTCTCTGAGTACGACCACGCCGAGCTTACGAACGCGCTCGACCAGGCCCGTCGCGAAGTCGGCACGCGCTTCGATTTCAAGGGAACCGACCCCCAGATCGACCACAAGGGCGACCTCATCGTGCTGGAGGCTTCGACGGAGGACCGGGCCAAAGCCGCTTACCAGGTGCTCGTCGAGAAGGCCGCGCGACGCGGTCTTTCCGGGAAGCTTTTCAAGCCCGAAGCGCCCAAAACCGTCGGCCGCGGACGGGGCCAGATCGAGGTCAAGCTGAACGCCGGGATCAGCGACGACCTCGCGCGCGACCTCCAGAAGCGCATTCGCAACGTGAGTCCTAAGCTCCAGGTCCGGATCCAGGGCGACCAGCTTCGCGTCGTCAGCAAGGAGAAGGACACGCTGCAGGCGGTGATCAAGGCGCTCCGCGATGCGGAGGACATCCCGGTTCCCCTTCAGTTCACCAACTACCGGTGATTCAGGCCCCGAGGTCGGGGACTTTGCGGGGACTCCGATGAACGTCATCCCCGCGATCGACGTCCGCGGGGGGCTGGCGGTGCGGCTGACCGAGGGGGACTTCAGCCGCGAGAAGGTTTATTCGAACGACCCGGTCCAGGTCGCCCGCGAGCACGCCGAAGCTGGGGCGCAGAGGCTCCACGTTGTCGATCTCGACGCCGCGCGCGGCGAGGGAGACAGCCGGGACGTCGTGCGCTCGATCATGAAGGCGGTCAAGGTCGAAGTCCAGATCGCCGGAGGGGTGCGGACTCGGAAGGAGGCCCAGGAATGGCTGGACGCCGGCGCGGTCGCGGTGGTGATGGGCACGGCCGCGGTCCGCGACCCGCTCACGTTCCACTCCACCGTCTGGGCCCAACCTGGTCGGGTGCTGGCCGCGCTCGATGTGAAGGAAGGCCTGCCGGCGGTGACGGGCTGGACCGACACCGAGTCGGTCGAGCTGGAGACGCTGTTGGCGCGCTGGGCAACGTTGCCGCTCGGCGGGGTGATCTTGACCGCCGTCGAACGCGACGGCACCTTGTCGGGGCCCGATCTGGAGACCCTCAAGCGGGTCCGCTCCCGGACCGTGCTGCCGCTCTCCTACTCGGGCGGAATCCGCTCGCTGGACGACCTCCGCGCCCTCGCGGAGGCCGGCGCCGACGCGGTGATCGTCGGTAAGGCGCTCTACGAAGGCCAGATCGATCTCAAGGCTGCTCTGGCTCTCGTTTAGCCTCCTGCTCCTCCTGGCGGCCTGCGACCCGGCGGGCACGAGGGCGACGCCGGACGACGGCGCGGTTCACCAGGACATCGTCCAGGGACGCGCGGGCGCTGAAGTGACCTTCGACGGCAGTGTGCTGGCGGAGCCGACCCAGGTCGGCAGTCACGAGCATTTGCTGGTGTCCGACCCGGCGGGAGACCAGCTCGAGGTCGACCACAACACGTCTCTGGCCACGTCGGTCCCGGCGCATCAGGGGAATCGCGTGGTGGTCCATGGGCAGCTCTACATCGACCCTGGGCCGCACGCCGGGGTCCACTGCACGCACGCGCACACGTCGAGTGGTTGCCCGGTGCCCGGCTGGATCCAGTTCAACGGCAACTACTACGAGTAGCTCCCTCGCTTGCGCCCCCTGGACTAGGTGGACTGGCCGTTGGGCCGGACCAGGATCTCGTTGACCGCCACGTGGAAAGGCTGCGACATGGCGAAGATGCAAGCTCGGGCCACGTCGTCGGCGGTGAGCGGGTCGAAGGTCCGCGGGATGATGCCGGCCCCTTCGTGGCGGACCGAGCGCTCGTAGAAAGGCGTGTCGACCGTGGCCGGCTCGACCAGCGTCACCCGCACCTTCGCCTCGGCCAGCTCCTGGCGGAGCGATTCGCCGATTGCGCTGACGCCGAACTTCGTGGCGGCATAGACGCCCGCACCAAGCCGCGCCGTCCGCCCGCTGATGGAGGACATGAAGACGATGTCGCGGGTGCCTTCAGCCGGGAACTTCTGGTAGCCGTAGAAGACTGTGTAGAGCACGCCCAGCACATTGGTCTCGATGACGTCCCGCCAGTCGGCGGGATTGCCCTTGGTGATGTGCCCGTAGAGGCCGTAGCCGGCGTTGGCGACGAGACCATCGAGGCCTCCCAGCGCCTGCGCCGCCTTGTCGATGGCAGCCTTCACGGAAGCCTCGTCGCGGACGTCGCACTTGATGCCGACGACCGCGCCGTGCTCGCCCTCGTCCACCGTGCGCGCGAGCGAGGCCACACGTGCGCCGGCCTCCACCGCCTGGCGCACTACGGCTTCGCCGATGCCCGTGCTGCCGCCGGTGACCAGGATCCTGCGACCTTTCAGGCTCATTCCGACCTCCTTTGCGACTCAGGCCGCCGCGGCACCAGGACCTTGCGGCGGAAGCTGCAGACTCGCTCGCCGCGCTGGTTGAAGGCCCGGGTCTCGACGTAGACGACGCCGCGGTCGGACTTCGACTTCGAGGGCGTCACCGCGAGTACCTCGCTCTCGGCGTAGATGGTGTCGCCGTGGAAGGTGGGGTGCTCGTGCTTGAGCGTCTCCACCTCCAGGTTGGCGATCGCCTTGCCGGAGACGTCCGCGACGCTCATTCCGAGGGCCAGCGAGTAGACCAGGTTGCCGACCACGACATTCCGGCCGAACTCCGTCTGGGTCTCTGCGTAGTGGGCGTCCAGGTGGAGCGGATGGTGGTTCATGGTGAGCAGGCAGAAGAGATGGTCGTCGGCCTCGGTGATGGTCTTGCCCGGCCAGTGCTTGTACGTCGCGCCGACTTCGAACTCTTCCAGAAACCGGCCGAACTCAGGCATCGTGAGGAACCCCCAGCTCCTTTGCTATGACGCGCAGTGCGAGCACCTCTTCCGCACCTTCGAAGATGGCCAGCACGCGCGCATCCAGGAAGTAGCGGCTGACGTCGGTCTCCTCCGCGTACCCCATCCCGCCGAAAAGTTGCACCGCGTCACGGGTCACGTACTCGGCCATGCGTGACGCATAGAGCTTGGCCAGCGAGGCCTCCATCTGGCCTTCCTGCCCTCCCGCCGCCAGCAGCAGGCCCGCCTGGTAGGAGAGCTGCCGGGCAGCATGGAGCCGGGTCCCCATCCGGCCGAGCGTGTGGCGAGTGAGTTCGTGCTTGGCCAGTCGCTTGCCGAAAAGGGAACGCTCGCGCGTGTACGCGAGGGCATCCCGGACCGCCGCCTGCATCACGCCGACCGCCCGGCCCGCCGTCTGCAGGCGGCCTGCCGCGAAACCTTCCATCTGAAGGTAGAAGCCGCGACCCTCCTCACCGATGAGGGCGGTCGCCGGCAGGACGTAGCCGTCGAACTCGAGCTCAAACGTGTGCAGTCCGCGGTAGCCCAGGGTCGGGATGGCGCGACCGCGCAGCCGGCCACCGCCGCGCTGCCGGTGCTCGAACTCGTGCCCTGGGTAGGAGGGCTTTTCGGCGACGAAGAGGCTCAGCCCCCGGTGGCCTGGTCCGCCGGTGCGGCAGAGCAACATCAGGAGCTGGGCCCGACCGGCGAAGGTGCACCAGAGCTTGGCGCCGTTCACAATCCAGGAGCCGTCCGCGCGGCGCTCCGCCCGGCACTTGACAGCCGAAACGTCGGACCCGGCGTCCGGCTCGGTCACGGCCACCGCCACGAGGTTCTCGCCTGTGGCGATCCCCGGCAGCCAGCGCCGCTTCTGGTCTTCGGTCGCGCCGCTCAGCAAGGCGCGGACCAGGATCTCGGGGCGCGTCATCAGGCTGCCGCCGGCGGCCAGCGAGGCTGCCGAGAGCTCTTCGGTCGCGATCAGCATGGCGACGTTGTCTGGACGCCCGCTCAGCGAGCCGCCGAACTCCTCCGGGATGGAGAGCCCGAAGAGGCCGAGCTCAGCCACCCCGCGGATGATCTCGTCAGGCACGTCGAGGTCCTGCCGGTGGATCTCCTGTGCGCGGGGCGCCACCTTGCTCTGCGCGAAATCGCGCAGGGTGCGCCGCAGCAATCGGTGCTCCTCGTCAGCCCCCACGTCCTCCACGCCGCGGCCCTCCAGGAGGAGGTCGCCGACCTCCAGGAAGGCGGGGGAGTAAGACTCGGCGTCGGTGTCGCCGGCGGCACCCTGGGCGATGGCCCAGGCCACCTTGTCGCCGGTCCGCTCGGACCACTCCCTGGCCGCATGGGCCGCGCCCTGGCGAGCCGCCGCCCAGGCCCGCTGGTAGGCGGCTACCTCGTCGATGGCTTCATCCCGAACGACTCGCCGCGCTCGACCATTACCTGGGCCATCTTGCGCGACGCCTCGTCGATCATCTCGTCACCAAGCATGACGGCGCCCGTCTGCTCGACGTCGGTGGCCTGGCGATAGGCCTCCAGGACGGCCCAGGCCCGGTCGAAGTCTCCTTGGGCGGGCGTGAAGACCTCGTTCAGCACGTCAACCTGGGCGGGATTCAACGCCCATTTGCCGTCGAAGCCGAGCATCGCCGCTCGCTGGGCGAAGGTGCGCAGGCCGTCGAGGTCGCGGACCTGCGCGTAAGGGCCGTCGATGGGCTGCAGGCCGTGAGCGCGTGCCGCTACCGCTACGCGAGCGAGGAAGTAGTGCCAGTAATCGCCGGGATACTCGGGCTTGAGGCGGCCGACCGTCAGCTCCGGTACGCGCAGCGAGGCGGAGAAGTCGGCGGGGCCGAAGATCAGCGTCTCCGCCCGCGAGGAGGAGGCGGCGATCTCTTCGATGTTCTCCATCCCCAGCGCGGATTCGATCTGCAGCTCGAGCCCCAGCCGCTTCCCGAGGCCGGCCTTCGACTCGACCTGGCTCAGGAGGTTGTCCACGAAGTGGACCTGCCCCGCGTCCTCGACCTTTGGGATCATCAGGCAGTCGAGCAGGTCGCCGGCCTCTTCGACGACCTGGATGATGTCCCCGTAGCACCACTTGGTGTCGCAGGCGTTGACGCGCACCACACGGGTCTTTCCCTCATAGCGGTGGGTGCGCAGCGCTTCAACGACCATTGCCCGGGCCTTCTCCTTCAAGGCCGGCGCGACCGAATCCTCGAGGTCGAGGAAGACGGCGTCGGCGGCGGTCTCGGCGGCCTTGGCGTGGAATCGGGGTTGAGTTCCGGGAACCGACAGGCAGGACCGCCTGGCTCTCAGCGCTTGCCTCCCCGTTTCTCCGCGCTGGGGCCGCGGCCCGCCTCCACGTATTTCTTGAGGCTGCGCATAGTCCGCGCGACGTCCTGCGGGAGCTGGCGGTCGATGATCCCGAAGAAGAGCCGGACGGCGAAGTTGGCAGGCTCGTAGTCCATCGTGTAGGTCAGCTTCGTGACCCCGTCCTTCTCGGCGTAGCTGTACTTCCAGGTGCCCTTGATCGGGCCGCGGACCAGCTTGCCGGTGCAAGTCTTCGGCTTGCTCACAGTCGTGTGCTCCACCTCGAGCTCCTGCTTCCCGCCGGGGGTATGGATCTCGTAGACGAGGCGGCTGCCCTTACGCAGCGGCAGGGGGTCGAGGACGTCCACCTTCTTCAAGTTCGACGACCACTTGCCGGCGTTCTTGAAGTCCTCGTGGACCACCGCCCAGACCCGATCCGCCGGGGCCTCGATCTCGACGCTTTCCTTGATGGCTGCCACGTCTCCAGAAATCTATCGGAGTTCGCAGGTCGGACAGGGGTAGCACTCGGAACCCTACGATTGGAGCTCGTGCGATTGCCCCAGCTGAAGCCGCCCGGCGTCCCCCCGCGGCGGCTCCTGGGAGCGCTCCGCCACAGCAACTATCGGCTCTACTTCGCCGGCCAGGTCATCTCGACGGTGGGCACCTGGATGCAGAGCGTGGCGCTCTCCTGGTACGCGCTCGAGCTGACGCATTCCGGGTTCAAGGTCGGCCTCGTCCTGGCCATGCAGTTCACGCCGATGCTGGTCGGAGGGCAGTTCGGCGGTCTGCTCGCCGACCGCTTCCCGAAGCGGCGGATCCTGCTCGTGACTCAGACCCTGTTCATCCTGCCGGCGGCCTGGCTCTTCCTGGTCAGCGAGACGCACACCGGACAGTACTGGATGGTGCTGCTGGCAGCCCTTGCCCTCGGCTCGATCAACGTGTTCGACGTCCCCTGCCGGCAGGCCTTCGTGATCGAGATGGTGGGCCGGGAGGACCTCCTCAACGCCATCGCACTCAACTCGACGATCTTCAACGCGGCCGCTGTGATCGGGCCGAGCCTGGCGGGCCTGATCATCGGCCTTCTCGGCGTACCCCTCTGCTTCCTCGCCAACGCCGTCAGCTACCTGGCCTCGATCGGGGCGCTGGCCCTGATGCGAAACTTGCCCAGCCTGGTCGGGGAGGGCGCCCGGGTGGGGCAGACCGCTTTCGGCCGGATCCTCGAAGGGCTCGCCTACGCGCGCGACAACGCGGTCGTCGGCACGCTGCTCCTGAATGTCGGGGTCTTCTCGCTCTTCGCGATGAACCGCTTCACGATCCTGCCGCTCTTCGCCGACCAGGTCCTCCATGTTGGCCCGAGCGGGTTCGGCTTCATGGTCGCCGCCCAGGGCCTCGGCGCCATGGTCGGCGCCCTCTCCCTGGCCTTCCTGCAGCACCGGGTCGCCACCGGCCGCAACCAGTTCCTCCTAGGCGTCAGCTGGTCGGTCTTCCTGGTGGTGTTCAGCTGGAGCCGCTCGCTCTGGCTGTCGGTGGCCCTTCTGGCCGCCGCCGGATTCTGCCAGATCACGTTCGTGGCTACCGCAAACACCCGCATCCAGACGGCAACGCCCGACGTCTTGCGGGGTCGCGTGATGGCGCTCTACGCACAGTCACTGATGGGCGTGGGACCGATTGGCAGCCTGCAGGCGGGGACGCTCGCCGAGCTCTTCGGCGCGCCCTGGGCGATGGCCGCCGGCGCGCTGGTGTCGGGCCTCTTCCTGGGCGCGAGCCGGCTCTTGAGGCCCGGGGTTTTCGGCGCGAGCGACAAGCGCCGATCCGTCTGAGTAGCGTCCGCTGGCATTCGCCTCCAGCCCCAGAGGGGAGTTCCCCCTTGAGCCGTCGCTCCGGGCGGCTGTTCGCGACGGACCCCCCTTGAGGGGAATTATCCTTCGGGTAGAGAGTGGCGCGTAAATTGAGCGTCAAGGAAGGTTCCGCCCGGCTCCTTCAGGAGACGCAGGAGCTGGTTGCCCGCCTGGTCCGCGAAAACAGCGCGCTCCGCGTTCAGAACAAGAAGCTGGCGGCCGAGCTGGAGCGCATCAGCAAGGGCTGGGACGAAGTTAAGCGGCTCGCACGTACAGCGCCCCGCCCGCGCCGCCGCCGCTAGCTCTAGCGGAGCGCTTTCAGGAGTGCCGCGCCGAGTTCGGCCGCCGGCTCCGGGACGGTACGCGGACGGCGGCGCCTCGAGGCGACCTCGATCTGGAGCGCGCAGCCTCCGGACCGCTGGACGAAGGCCGTGATCGTGCCCGGGTGGCAGGCGTCGAAGGGCGGGCCCAAGGCGACGGCCAGGCCGCAGGCGCGCAGAGCGGCGGCCAGTTTCCGCGAGCGGTCGTCCGAACTGGGTCCGAGGCCGATGATCAGGTCCGGCCCCCATTCGTCCCGCATGCCGTGGAGATCGACGACCAGCGTGCCCGGCCGGAGCCGGCGCTCGAGCTCGACCTTGAACGGTCCCGCCTCGAGGTCACGGTTCGCGTTGCCGGTCTGGCGCCCCCAAGCGGTGACGGCAAGGCCGCCCATCGCCTCGGCAAGGCATTCAGCCAGGCCCCCGGTGCCGTAGTCGGCCCGCCATTCCTCCGTCGCGCGCAGCGCCCTGACGGAGTGCGGCGCCGTGAAGACCAGGCTGCTTTCGGCGTTGCCGGTGACGCGCACCTGATCCGGCTCGTCGACGCCCCAATGATCCGTTTCCCGGTAGGCGGTCTCGAGCTCGGCCCAGCGGAGCGCCAGGCGATTTAGTCGAGGGGCAGGTAGCGTGGCAGCTCCTTCAATGAGGTCCAGCCTTTCGACTCCAGGTAAGCGGCGATCCCATCGTGCACCCCGGCGATCGCACGCGGGTCGGCGAACGTGGCCGTGCCGACCTGAACGGCGGCGCAACCCGCGACCAGGAACTCGAGCGCGTCCTCCGGGCCTGCGATACCTCCGATCCCGATCACCGGCACCTGGACGTTACGAGCCACCTGGTGCGCAAGGTGCAGCGCCAGCGGCCGGATCGCCGGGCCGGAGAGGCCGCCGGTCCGGAAGGACAGGCGAGGCCGGAAGGAGTGCAGGTCGATGCTCATCCCAAGGAAGGTGTTGACGGCGCAGAGCGCATCCGCGCCGGCGTCTTCGACCGCCCTTGCCACCTCCGCGATGTCGCCCACGTTGGGCGTCAGCTTGACCCAGACGGGCAGCTTTGTGCGGCGTCTGACGGCCCGCGTCACATCGGCAGCCGCACGCGGGTCGTTGCCGAAGTACATGCCTCCCTGCTCGACATTGGGGCAGGAGATGTTGACCTCGAAGCCGCCTACTCCTGGGACCCCGTCGAGCCGGGCGGTCAGCTCGCCGTACTCCTCGACCGTCTCGCCGTTGATGTTGACCAGCACGGGGAAGTCCCAAGCCGACCAGAGCGGCGCATAGTCGCGGAGCAGCGCCTCCGCTCCGGGACCCTGAAGGCCGATCGCGTTGAGCATCCCGGACGGGGTCTCGACGATCCGGGGGGGCGGCGTTCCCGGCCGCGGCCGCAGGAAGATCCCCTTGGAGACGACGGCGGCCAGGGTTCGGCGTTCCAGGAGTGGAACCTCCGTACCGTAGCCAAACGTCCCGCTCGCCGCGATCACGGGGCCGCGGAGCCGGAGGTGGCCCAGGTCGACGCTCAGGTCCGCCGTCATACCGGCACCTCGCCTCCCCCGGTTGCGGGCGAGGGCCGGGAGGGGGACGCGACGGGCACCGCCGTGTAGTAAAGATGCGAGGGCAGAGCCGGCCAATCCACGTCGGCGGCGCGGTAAACGGGTCCCTCCCGGCAGGCGCGGTCGTAACCTCCCGCCGTGAGGGGCACCGCGCAGCCGAGGCAGACGCCCGTCCCGCAGCCCATGTACGTCTCGACAGCTACCTGCGCGTCCGGCCAGCGCTCGGCGACCGCCGCCAGCATCGGGTTGGGGCCACAGGCGAGCACGGCGCCGAACTCCTCTTCGACGGCGGCGACGGCGCTCCCCTGGAAGCCGCGCGAACCGTCGTCCGTCGCCCAGGTCGCCTCCTCACCGTCCCATTCCGAACCGAGGTCCCAGGCGGTGCGAGCGCCGTGCACCCAGTGCACGCTGAGACCGGCGGCTCGCGCATCCCGTGCGGCCAGGAGCATCGGCGCCAGGCCGAGCCCGCCGCTCACGAGCGCGACAGACCGCCAGGCCGGGTCAAACCGAAAACCTGTGCCGAGCGGCCCGAGCACCGAAACGAGGTCTCCCTCTCGCAGGGAGAGCAGCTGCGACGTGCCCTCGCCGACCGCCCGCAGGACGATCTCGACGCGGCCCCCGCCGGCGCGGTAGACGCTGAAGGGCCGGCGCAGCAGCGGACCGGGCTGGAGGCCGAGGTTGACGAACTGACCCGCCTTGGCGGCGGCGGCCACCGCCGGGGCGTCAAAGCCGAGCACGAACATGTCCCGGGCGACCTGACGGCGCTCGCTGAGCGGAGCGCTAGCCTCGAACACCGGATCTCCATTCGCCGATGGTGGCGACCTCGAGGTCGCGGTTCGCGGCAGCCGCCGACTCGAGCAGAGCGGCCGCGGTGTCGAGCGAGGTCAGGCAAGGGATGCGCCGCTCGACCGCCGCCCGGCGGATCTCGAATCCGTCTCGGATCACCCCGGTCCGGGTCTCCTGCCGCCAGTTCGACATCGTGTTGATGACAAGGTCCACCTCCCCATCCACGATCACGTCGAGGACGGTCGGCCCGGTTTCGCCGATCTTGCCGACCACAGTCGGCGTGAAACCCGCCGCCCGCAGGGCCGCCGCGGTGCCCTCGGTGGCCAGAATCCGGCAGCCAAGCTGGACCAGGCGGGAGACGATCGGGAGCATCTCGGGCTTGTCCTCGTCGGCAACCGTCAGCAGAGCCGTGCCGCCTGGCTCGACCCGCAGCCCGGCCGCCAGGAACGCTTTCTGGAGCGCTGCCGGCAGGTCGGCGGCGACGCCCATGACCTCGCCGGTGGACTTCATCTCCGGGCCCAGGTAGGAGTCGACCGCGGAGAGTTTCGCCATCGAGAAGACCGGCGCCTTCACGGCCACCAGGGGCGTCGCGGGCTTGAGACCGGTTTCCCAGCCGAGGGCCGCCAGGCGCTCGCCCAGCATGACGCGGGTGGCCAGCTTGACCATGGGGACGCCGGTGACCTTGCTCAGGAAGGGCACCGTCCGCGAGGCTCGTGGATTGACCTCCAGCACGTAGACCTTGCCGCGGTGGACCACGAACTGGATGTTGAGCAGGCCCCGGATCTCGAGGTGGCGGGCGATGCGGATCGTGTGGTCGACGATCGCGGCCTCCTCCTGAGGCTCCAGGCCTGGCGCCGGGTAGACGGCGTAGGAGTCGCCCGAGTGAACGCCCGCCCGCTCGACGTGCTGCATGAGACCAGGGATGACCACCGTCTCACCGTCGGTGATGGCGTCGACCTCGACCTCGACCCCCTGCAGGTACTTGTCGACCAGCACAGCCCCGCGCGGCTGCGCGCCCAGCGCCGAGTCCATGTAGCGCTCGAGGTCGCGCTGGTCGCGCACGATCTCCATTGCCCGGCCGCCCAGCACGTAGGAGGGCCGGACCAGGACCGGATAGCCGGCGCGGGAGGCGATCTCGACTGCCTCCTCGCGGCTGGCGGCGGTGGCTCCGACCGGTTGCGGGATTTCGAGCGCCTCCAGGGCGGCGGCGAACCGGCGCCGGTCTTCGGCCAGGTCGATCGCCTCCACGGACGAGCCGAGGATGCCGACGCCGCTCTCCTCGAGCGGGCCGGCCAGGTTGATGGCCGTCTGGCCGCCGAACTGGACGACCGCGCCGCTCGCCCCCTCCGCGGCGATCACATCGAGCACGGCGCGCTGGTCGAGCGGCTCGAAGTAGAGGCGGTCGGAGGTGTCGAAGTCGGTCGAGACGGTCTCGGGGTTGGAGTTGACCATCACCGCCGAGCGGCCGGCGTCGTGCAGCGCCCAGGCCGCGTGCACCGAGCAGTAGTCGAACTCGATGCCCTGTCCGATCCGGATCGGGCCGGAGCCGATGACAACCGCGACCTCCTTCCCGTTTGAGCGCGACTCGTCCTCCTCTTCGAAAGTCGAGTAGAAGTACGGGGTGGCGGCCTCGAACTCGGCCGCGCAGGTGTCGACCAGCTTGTACGTCGGACGGCCCTCGGGCTCGGGTCTCGAGAGCATCGACTGCATGCGCTCCAGGAACCAGCTGTCGATGCCGCTCCGCTCGGCCAGCTCCGCGGGCGCGGCGCCGGCGCGGAGCGCTTCCAGGAGGGCGAAGAGGCGGCGATCGTTCGGCGTCTCGATGAGGGCGGGATCCTCGAGCTCCTGCGCTGTCGGCGGCTTCTGCTCCAGGGAGCGGATGGCCTTGGCCAGCGCGGCTTCGAAGGTCCGCTCGATCGCCATCACCTCGCCGGTCGACTTCATCTGCGTCGTGAGAGTGCGGTCGGCGGCCGGGAACTTGTCGAAGGGCCAGCGCGGAATCTTGACGACGCAGTAGTCGAGGGCCGGCTCGAAGGCGGCGAAAGTCCGTCCGGTCACCTGGTTCCGGATCTCATCGAGCCGGAACCCGATCGCGATCTTGGCGGCGACCCTCGCGATCGGGTAGCCGGTCGCCTTCGACGCCAGGGCGGAGGAGCGGCTGACGCGCGGGTTGACCTCGATCACGTAGTACTGGTCTGATCGGGGATCCAGCGCGAACTGGACGTTGCAGCCACCCTCGATGCCCAGTGCTCGGATGATCCGCAGGGCCGACGAGCGCAGCATCTGGTAGTCGCGGTCGCTCAGCGTCTGCGAGGGCGCCACCACTATCGAGTCGCCCGTGTGGACTCCCATCGGGTCGAGGTTCTCCATATTGCAGACGGTGATGCAGGTGTTGGCCGCGTCTCGCATCACCTCGTACTCGATCTCCTTCCACCCGATCAGGGACCGCTCGACGAGGACCTGGTGGATCGGCGAGGCCCTGAGGCCGCCCGCGACGACCTGGCGGAGCTCCCGGACGTCGCCCGCGATGCCGCCGCCGGTGCCGCCGAGGGTGTAAGCCGGGCGGACGATCAGCGGGTAGCCGGTGCTAGTGGCGAAGCGCTCGGCAGACTCGACGCTGGAGCAGACCTCCGAGTCGGGGACCGGCTCGCCGATTGCCTCGAGCGTGCGCTTGAAGGCCTCCCGGTCTTCGGCCTTGCGGATCGACGTGATCGAGGTGCCGAGGACGCGGACGCCGAAGCGTTCGAGGACGCCGGCTTCGGCCAGCTCGACAGCCAGGTTCAGCCCGGTCTGGCCGCCCAGCGTGGGCAGGATGGAGTCGGGCCGCTCGCGCTCGATCACCTTGGCGACCGCCTCTACGGTGAGCGGCTCGATGTAGACACGGTCGGCGACTTCCTCGTCGGTCATGATCGTGGCCGGGTTCGAGTTCACCAGCACCGTGGCCACTCCTTCCTCCCGGAGCGACTTGCAGGCCTGCGTGCCGGCGTAGTCGAACTCGGCGGCCTGCCCGATCACGATCGGACCGGAGCCGATGATCAGGACTTTGCGCGGCCGCTCCGCCGGCGCGGCCCCGGCCACTCTGCGGGCGGGCAGCCCGGCGGTCTTCACCATCTCGGCGAAGCGGTCGAAGTGGTGCTGGTTGTCCTGCGGTCCAGGCGCGCCCTCCGGGTGGTACTGGACGCTGAAGACCGGCAGGCTCTTGTGGGCCAGCCCTTCGACGGAGCCGTCGTTCAAGTTCAGCTGGGAGACGAAGAAGTCGCCTTCCGGGATGGACGCCTGGTCGACCTGGAACTCGTGGTTCTGGCTTGTGATGTGGGTTTCGCCGCTGAGCAGGTCCTTGACCGGGTGGTTGGCGCCATGGTGCCCGAAGGGCAGGCGGCTCGTGGTGCCGCCGATGGCGCGGCCGAGGATCTGGTGACCGAGGCAGATCCCGAAGACCGGGAGCCTCCCGATCGCCTGCCGGCAGAGCTCGACCGGGCCGTCCAGCACCGCGGGGTCGCCAGGCCCGTTGCTGAGCAGAAGGCCGTCGGCGCCGGCGGCCTTGACGTCCTCCCAGGTGGCCGTGTGGGGCAGCACCACGACCCGAAAGCCCCGCGCCCGCAGCGAGCGGAGAGTGTTGTGCTTCAAGCCGTAGTCGACCACGGCTACCGTGTGGCCGGCGGCGTCGGCGCCACCTCTGAGCGCGAGCTCTGGCGGAAGCGCCTCACTCCACTCCTCGCTCCGGCGGCGCGAGACTTCAGCGACGAGGTCCTGCTCGGCGAGCGGACTGACCCGGCGGGCGAGCTCGGTCAGCTCGCGCAGCCGTTCGCCTGACGGCGCCGTGGCCTCGGGGCTCAGCACCGCCCGAAGAGCGCCGGTCGAGCGAATGTGGCGGGTCAGCGCCCGGGTATCGATACCCGCGATCGCGGGGATGCCATGCCGCTTCAAGAAGGCGTCGAGAGATTCCTCCGCTCGGAAGTTGCTCGGCGATTCGCAGTTCCAGCGGACGATGAAGGCACGGACCCAGGGACGAATCGACTCCCCGTCCCGGTCGTTGATTCCGTAGTTGCCCTGGAGCGGGTAGGTCATGCAGACCATCTGACCGGCGTAAGAGGGGTCGGTCAGGATCTCCTGGTACCCGGTCATCGCCGTGTTGAACACGACCTCCCCTTCGCCCAGCACCGGAGCACCGAAGGACTGGCCGACGAAGGCGCGGCCGTCTTCCAGGACGAGCGCCGCGACGGGCGTGGAGGTCACCCGCGCTCCTCCGGCTGGAGCAGGGGGGTCGGCCACGAGCCGGCTTCGCCGGGCGTGGCCGCTTGAGGGGGGACTTCCCCCCTCAGGATGACCGCCCGGTCGAGCTCATCGAGCTCGGTCAGCAGCACCTGGATCCGCTCGGACTCGGCGGTGGGGACGTTCTTGCCGACGTAGTCGGGCCGGATCGGCAGCTCGCGATGGCCGCGATCGACCAGGACGGCCAGCTGGATCGCGCGGGGCCGCCCGAACTCGATCAGCGCGTCCATCGCGGCCCGCGCCGTGCGCCCGTGGTGGATCACGTCGTCGACCAGGATCACGACCTTCCCGTCCAGGCTCGGCACCTGCGAGGGCGGGCGGGCGGCGGGCGAGCGGAGGTGGAGGTCGTCGCGGTGCCGGCCCACATCGAGGGCTCCGACCGCGACCGGGCTGCCCTCCAGCTCCTCCAGCTTGCCGGCCAGCCGGCGGGCGAGGGGCTCGCCTCGCGTCATGATCCCGACCAGCACGACCGCTGCGATGCCCTGGTTGCGCTCGACGATCTCGTGCGCGATGCGCGTCAAAGAGCGGCGGATGGCGTCGGCGTCCATGACCGTGGCCTTGAGATGCGCCTGAATCGCCACTAGCTCAAAACCATGTCCAGGAGGGCCATGCGGATGAAAAGGCCGTTGCGTGCCTGCCGGAAATAGGCGGCCCGGGGGTCGGTGTCGACCTCGGTCGCGATCTCGTCCAGGCGCGGCAGCGGGTGCATGACTATCGAGTTCGCCTGCAGCTTTCGCAAGGTGTGCGCATCGACCCGGTAAACGCCCTTCAAAGCCTCGTAGCCGGCCAGGTCGCTGAAGCGCTCCTTCTGGATCCGGGTCATGTAGACGACGTCGACCGTGGCCAGGACCGACTCGAGGTCCTCGGTCTCGGACCAGCGCACGCCGCGCTGGTCGAGGTGGTCCTTGATGTCCTGGCGCATCGCCACCTGGGGCGGAGCGACGAACCAGACCTGGACATCGCGGTACTTGCTCAGCAGGTAGGCCAGGCTGCGGACGGTGCGCCCGTTGGCGAGGTCGCCGACCATCGCGATCTTGACCCCGTCGATGCGGCCCAGCTCAGCTCGGATGGTGTAGACGTCGAGCAGCCCCTGCGTCGGGTGCTGGCCGCGCCCGTCGCCGGCGTTGATCACCGGGACCTGGCTCACGGCCGCGGCCCGACGGGCGGCGCCCTCCTCGTCGTGGCGGAGGACGATCACGTCTGCGTAGCCGTTGACGATCCGGATCGTGTCCTCGAGCGACTCGCCCTTGGCCGCGCTGGAGAACTCGTGGGCGTTGTCGGTGCCCATGGTCCGGCCGCCGAGCCGGAGCATGGCGGCTTCGAAGGAGAGTCGGGTCCGGGTGCTGGGCTCGTAGAAGAGAGCGGCCATCACACGGCCCTGGAGCCGGCCGGCCGCGCGGTGCGGCTCGCGCTCCATCTCGGAGGCCCTGGTCATGAGCTCGTCGAGGAGCTGGCGGGAGAACTGCTGGCTCTCGACCACGTGCTGCAGGTGCTGCACGACGGCCATGAAAAAATCTCCTTCCCGGCCTCACCGGACCGGACTTAAAGGGCCTGACCGGCGGCACGGCGCCGGCTAAGTCGCCGGCTAGTCTACCGGGTCCGGAGCCGCCGCGGGCTTGGGCGCGACCTTGTAGAAGCGGCAGGGCGGCGAGTCCTTGGTGGTGAAGAAGTTCCAGTGTTTGCACCAGGTGTAGCCGTCGAACTTGCGGCAGGTGCCGCAGGTCACCTTTGGGTTGTACTTCTCGAGCTTCTTCACAGGCGCGACCTGACAGCCCAGAGCTCCGGGAAGAACCTCTTGTCCAGCGTCGAGCGCAGGTACTGGGCGCCTGTCGAGCCGCCCGTGCCGGTCTTGGAGCCGATCTGGCGCTCGACCATCAGCACATGCCGCGACCGCCAGAGCGCAAACGACTCGTCGTGGTCGAGCAGGCCCTCTGAGAGGTCGAAGAGCTCGCCGTGGAGGTCGCGACGCTTGAAGACCTCCTCCAGAGACGGCGAGCCGCGGCGCTCGACCAGGGCACAGAAGGCATCCCAGAGCGTCGGCTCTTCGAGCCGCCGGCGCAGCCTCGCTTGCTCTTCGGGGCTGGCCTCCAGGCGCTTCAGGTAGGACGGGTTCTTCAAGCCGGAGATGAACTCGATCTCCCGGAACTGGATCGACTGGAAGCCCGACGCCGGCGCCAGCTCGGAGCGGAAGGCCAGGAAGTCCTGTGGCGACATCGTCTCCAGCACCTCGACCTGCTCGATCAGAAGTCGCCAGATGACGCTCACCCGCCGGAGCGCGTGGCGAGACCAGAAGGTGTCGTCCAGCTGCATGCGGTCGCGGACGGCTTCCAGCTCCTGCAGGAGGACCTTGAACCAGAGCTCGTAAGCCTGGTGGACCGCGATGAAGAGCAGCTCGTCGTGGGCCTCGGTCAGGCATTCCTGGAGGCTCAGCAGCTCGGGGATCTTCAGGTAGGAGCCATAGCTGAGGCGGCGGCCCTCCTCACCGAAATTCGATCCCACGGGTCAGAGCTTATGCTCCGGCCCGGCGGGTGGCTGAGGTCCCCGGGCGAGCTGAGCGCGCTTGATGACGTTGTAAGCGAAGTAGTCGCCGGCGGCCAGGATGACGCAGACCACGAGGGCGAACATCGACGCCGTCTGCAGCGAGCCTGACCGGTACCAGGCGGCCCAGAAGACCAGCAGGCTGACGACGACGTTGGCCCCGAGCAGCAGGTAGCCGATGAGTCGAACCTGCTCCATTTTCTTAGTGCCGAAAGTGCCTGACGCCCGTCATCACCATGGCTGCTCCCACCGCATCGGCCGCGGCGATCGACTCAGCGTCGCGGACTGAGCCACCGGGCTGGATGATCGCCGTGACGCCGGCCTGGAGCCCGGCCTGAACACCGTCGGCAAACGGAAAGAAGGCGTCCGAGGCGAGCACCGAGCCGGCAGCGCGGTCGGCCGCCCGTTTCACGGCGATCTCGACCGCTTCGACCCGGCTCATCTGGCCCGCGCCCACCCCGACCGCTGCGCCGTCTCGCGCGAGGACTATCGCGTTGGACTTGACGTGTTTCACCGTGCGCCAGGCGAGGTCCAGAGCCGCCCATTCGGCCTCGGTGGGCGCCCGCTCGGTGGCGACCCGGCACGACTCGCGATCGAGCCGGCCCCGGTCCGGCGACTGCACGAGCAATCCGCCCGGCACGCTGCGCACCTCGAGGTCCTGCCAGAATGCCCGCGCCGGCGCCGCTTCGAGCAGGCGCACATTGGGCTTCTTCGCCATCACCTCGAGCGCTTCCGGCGCGAATCCCGGCGCCACCACGACCTCCAAGAAGATTGCCGCCGCCTGCTCGGCCGTGGGACCGTCCAGCCTGCGATTCAGGGCGACGACGCCGCCATACGCCGACACGGTGTCGCACTCGTAGGCCTTCTGATACGCCTCGGCCAGGTCGACTCCGACAGCCAGGCCGCAGGGGTTCGTGTGCTTGATGATGGCAGCGACAGGCTCGTCGAATTCAGCCGCCAGCGCCAGGGCCGCTGCCGCGTCCTGGAGGTTGTTGTAGCTGAGCTCCTTGCCCTGGAGCTGGCGCGCCGTCCCCAGGCCACCCGCGACGTTCGCCAGGCGGTAGAAAGCCGCGTCCTGGTGGGGATTCTCGCCGTAGCGCAGCTGCTCGACGATCTTGCCGGTAAACGTGATCTCCCGGGGGAAGCCGACGCCAGAGTCGAGCCAGCCGCTGACGTGGGAGTCGTAGGCGGCGGTGTGGCCGTAAGCCACGGCCGCCAGCTCCCGGCGGAGTGCCGGGGACACCTCGCCTTCCCGGAGCCGGTCCAGGACCTCCCGGTAGCTCTCGGGGTGAACCACCACGACCACACTGGCGTGGTTCTTGGCGGCTGCCCTGATCATCGCCGGCCCACCGATGTCGATCTGCTCGATCACCTCCTCGAAACCGGCGCCCTCGCGCGTCGCGGTTGCGACGAAGGGATAGAGATTCACCGCGAGCAGGTCGATTAGCTGCAGGCCGTGCTCCGCCAGCGCCGCCAGGTGCTCGGGCCGGTCTCGCCGGGCCAGGAGTCCGGCGTGCACGCCAGGGTGCAGCGTCTTCACGCGACCGTCGAGAATTTCGGGAAAGCCGGTCAGCTCGCTGACGCCGCGCACGCGCACCCCTTCCTGTTCGAGGGTCTTTTGAGTCCCGCCCGTCGAGTAGATCTCGAACCCAAGCTCGACCAGGCCGCGCGCGAATTCCGGCAGGCCGGTCTTGTCGCTAACGGAGAGGAGGGCGCGCCGCGGCAAGTCGGTCTGAGAGTAGCCGGATGGCTTCTGGCAGGATCCGGTGCTCCTGGATCTGGATGCGGGAATGGAGCGAGGCCGGCGTGTCGTCGTCGTGGACCGGCACCGCGGCCTGCGCCAGGATGGGCCCCGCGTCAACCGTCTCGTCCACCAGGTGGACAGTGCAGCCGGTCACCTTCACCCCATGCGTGAGCGCCTGCGCCACCGCATCCATGCCACCCGCGAACGCCGGCAGCAGGGACGGATGGATGTTGACGATGCGACCCCGGAAGGCTTCCAGGAGAGGCGTCGTGAGGACGCGGTCGTAGCCGGCGCAGACGACCAGCTCGACGCCTTGCCCCTGCAGCCAGCCGGCCATGGCGGAGTCGCGGGCGGCCAGCGAGTCGTAGTCCTTCTGAGCGAAGACAGCGAGCGGCAGCCGCCGCTCACGGGCGATTTCGGCGGCTCCGCAGTGCGCCTTGTTGGTGGCCACCGCCACGATTTCGAAGTAGAGGTCGGCCAGGTTGCGCAAGTTCGACCCCTGGCCGGAGGCGAGGACTCCGAGCTTCAAGCTTGCGCGACGACTTCGCCGATCACCGAGCGTCCGGCCGGCGTGGCCTGCGGATCGACGACCAGCACCATCCCGATGCCCAGGTTGAACGTGCCGAGCATCTCCTCGTCGCTGACACGACCCCGCTCCTGGATCTCCTGGAAGATCGGGGGCACCGCCCAGGCCGAGCGATCGAGGCGGTAGCCGAGGCCGGGCGGCAGCGCGCGAGGCAGGTTGCCCGGGATCCCGCCGCCGGTAACGTGTGCGGCCGTCTTCCAGCGAAGCTCGTGGAGGTCGGCCAGGTAGGAGCGATGCGGGGCCAGCAGCTCCTCCGGCAAAGCGGCGCCTTCGAAGGCTTTGCGCACGAGAGAGAACCCGTTGGTGTGCAGGCCTGCGGACGGGAGACCCACCAGCAGGTCGCCCGGCTTAACGGTTGCGGTGTCAGGCAGGCGGCCGGCCTCGACCAGGCCGACGATGAACCCGGCCAGGTCGTAATCGCCCAACGCGTATAGACCCGGCATCTCGGCGGTCTCCCCGCCCAGGAGAGCCGCGCCGGCCTCTCGACAGGCGCTGGCGATGCCGGCCACGACGTCTTCGAAGACGTCAGGGTCGAGCTTGCCGGTCGCGAAGTAGTCGAGGAAGAAGAGCGGCCGGGCCCGCATCACAGCGATGTCGTTGACGCAGTGGTTGACGAGGTCAGTGCCGATGCCGCGGTGCCGGCCGAGCGCGATCGCGACTTTGATCTTCGTGCCGACGCCGTCGGCGCTCGCCACCAGGTGACCCAGCCCGGGGAGCTCGTAGGTGCCCGCGAACTCGCCGATCCGGCCCGACGCTGCCTCGATCAGCGGCCTGACTCGCTCCAGGGCTGCCTCATACGCGGCGATATCGACGCCCGCCGCCGCGTATGAAAGGCCTTCTCGTGCCTTCACTGGACTATTCGGGCCTGGTTTAGAACGTAAAGGCCCTTCCTTGCGGACTCGCGCGCCGCAGCGCGCCGCAGGCGAGCCGAGCACGTGGGCGGTCGGCGCTGGGCCTGGGTTAGAACGTAAAGGCCCTTCCTTGCAGATTCGCGCGCCGCAGCGCGCGGCAGGCGGGCCGAGCGCGTGGGCGGTCGGCGCTGGGCCTGGGTTAGAACGTAAAGGCCCTTCCTTGCAGACTCGCGCGCCGCAGCGCGCGGCAGGCGGGCCGAGCGCGTGGGCGGTCGGCGCTGGGCCTGGGTTAGAACGTAAAGGCCCTTCCTTGCAGACTCGCGCGCCGCAGCGCGCGGCAGGCGGGCCGAGCGCGTGGGCGGTCGGCGCTGGGCCTGGGTTAGAACGTAAAGGCCCTTCCTTGCAGACTCGCGCGCCGCAGCGCGCGGCAGGCGGGCCGAGCGCGTGGGCGGTCGGCGCTGGGCCTGGGTTAGAACGTAAAGGCCCTTCCTTGCAGACTCGCGCGCCGCAGCGCGCGGCAGGCGGGCCGAGTGGCCCGCTCCATTTAGAAAGAGATCACGACCTCTCACCATGCTCAGACCTCCAGGGCGAGCTTGTCCATCTCCAGCTGCTGCGGCACCGGCACCGGGTACGACCCGTCAAAGCAGGCGCGGCAGAAGTGGTCGATGGTCCCGGTGCCGACCGCCCGCATCAGCCCGGGGATCGAGAGGTAGGCGAGCGAGTCGGCACCGATGTGCTCGCGGATCTGCTCGACCGAGCGGTTGGCGGCGATCAGCTCCTTAGAGCTGCCGATGTCCACACCCATGAAGCAGGGAAACCGCATCGGCGGGCTGGAGATCCGCAGGTGGACCTCGGTGGCGCCGGCTCTCCGCATGATGTCGATCACCCGCTTGGAGGACGTGCCGCGCACTATCGAGTCGTCGACCGCGATGACGCGTTTCCCGGCCAGCGAGCGCTTGAGCGGGTTGAGCTTCAACATCACTCCCGCCTCCCGCAGCGACTGGGTGGGCTGGATGAAAGTGCGGTTGATGTAGCGGCTTTTGACGAGCCCTTCCCGGAAGGGGATTCCGGCGGCCTCGGCGTACCCGATCGCGGCCGGGGTGCCCGAGTCGGGCAGCCCGATCACCATGTCGGCCGGAACCGGCGACTCGGCGGCGAGCTCCCGGCCCATTCGGAGTCGTGCCTCCTCCAGCTCGCAGTTCTTGAGGATCGAGTCGGGCCGCGCGAAGTAGATGAACTCGAAGACGCACATCGCGTGGCGGTTCGAAGTTTGGAAAGAGACGCTGCGGACCCCGTGCTCGTCCATCAAGACCATCTCGCCGGGCTGAACCTCGCGCACGAACGTGGCGTTGACCGTGTCCAGCGCGCAGGTCTCAGACGCGAAGACGTGGCCCGGCTGGCCCGAACCACGCGGGATGTACCCGATGCAGAGCGGGCGGAATCCGTAGGGGTCGCGCACCGCGATCACCTCGCGCGGCGTGATCACGCCGCAGGAGTAGGCGCCCACTACGCGGGCAAAAGCGCGCCGGATCAGGTCCTCCCAGCTCTTGCCGTGTGTCGTCTCGAGGAGCCGCGCCATCACCTCGGTGTCGTTCGAGGTGTCGAACTCGACGCCCTGCGCCTCCAGCTCCCGTCGCAGCGCGGCGGCGTTGATGAGGTTGCCGTTGTGGGCGATAGCGGCATCGCCGAGGACCGGGTGGTGGATGGGCATCGGGTGGGCGTTTTCGGCACGGCTGGCACCTGTCGTCGAGTACCGCGTGTGGCCGAGGGCCACCTTGCCTTTCAGCTCGCCAAGCGCCGCCGGCGAGAAGACCTGGTTGACCAGTCCCATGTCGCGGTGGACGCGCAGGCCCTGGCCGTCGCCGACCGCGATTCCGGCCGACTCCTGGCCGCGGTGCTGCAAGGCGAAGAGCCCGAAATAGGTGAGGTTGGCCACGTCCTCACCGGCCGCGTGGATGCCGAAAATTCCACACATCTCAGACGGCCACCCTCAGCCCAAGCCTCCCTCGTGCGCGCGCTCCATCTCTTCGAGCGAGACCTTGAACTGGCCTTCGAACTCGAGCTGGTCGCCGCCGGTCATGCCCAGCATCTGGATCTCGATCCGGTGCTTGCGGGCCAGGTTCTGGATCTCGGGCATCGAGCGAGAAGGCAGGCTCACCAGGAAGCGACCCTGTGTCTCGCCGAAAAGCAGGGCGTCGAAGCGGAGGTCGCCGCCCGCGCTCAGGGGTGGGCCGCGCATCCCTTTCTTGCTCATCAGGCAGCACTCGGCCAGGGCGACCAGCATCCCGCCTTCGGCAACGTCGTGGGCACTGCGGAGCAGCCCGGCCGCGGCAGCCGCCAGGATGAACTCCAGGACGGCCCGCTCCTGGAGCAGGTCGACCTCCGGCGGCCGCCCGGCGAAAACCCCGTGCTCGACCTCCAGGTAGTGACTGCCTCCCAGGTCGTTGGCCGTCACGCCGACCAGCAGGACGAAGTCACCGTCCTCCTTGAACCCGGCCTCGAGCCGTTTCGAATAGTCGTCGATGACGCCCACCATGCCGATCACCGGCGTCGGGTAGATCGACCTGCCGTCGGTGTCGTTGTAGAGGCTGACGTTGCCGCTCACGATGGGCAGGTCGAGCGCCCGGCAGGCGTTGGCCATACCGGAGATGGTCTCCTCCAGCTGCCAGTAAACATCGGGCTTGTCGGGGTTGCCGAAGTTGAGGCAATCGGTGATCGCCACCGGCCGGGCTCCGGTCGCGACGATGTTGCGCGCGGCCTCGGCGATGGCGATCTGGGCACCAAGGTAGGGGTCCAGCTCGCAGTAACGGCCGCTGCCGTCGGTCGTCATCGCGATCCCGATCTGGGTGCCGTTGATGCGGATCATGGCGGCGTCGCCGCCGGGTCGCACGACCGTCGCGTTGCCCACCATGTGGTCGTACTGGCGCACGACAGGACGCCGGCTGCAGAGGTTGGGGTGCGCCAGCAGACGCAGCAGCGTCGCCGTCGGATCGGCGGGCTCTTCGCGGATTTCCGTCAGATCCAGCCGGTAGCGCGAGTGGTCCGGCGGCTTCGCCTCCAGCGTGCGCGTCGGGCAGAGCGAGGTCAGGACGTCGACCGGCACCCGGGCGACCTGCTCACGGCCCTCGACCACGTCCAGGTGACCGTCGCCGGTCACCATCCCGATCACGGCCGAGTGGAGGTCCCAGCGCTCGAGGACCTTCTGGACCTCGGCCTGCCGGCCGCGCTTGACGATCAGGAGCATCCGCTCCTGCGACTCGGAGAGCATCACCTCGTAAGGCGACATGCCCTGCTCGCGGCGCGGGACCTCGGCCACGTCGATGAGCGCCCCCGAGCCCGCCTTCGACGCGGCCTCGGCAACGGCGGAGGTGAGGCCGGCGGCGCCCAGGTCCTGGATGCCGATCACCGCCGTGCTCTCGGCCAGCTCCTGGAGCGCCTCGATCAGGCACTTCTCGAGGAAAGGGTTGCCGACCTGCACCGCGGGGCGCCGCTCTTCGCTGGAGTCGTCGAGCTCGAGCGAGGCAAAGGAAGCGCCGTGGATCCCGTCGCGGCCGGTGTCGGCGCCGGCCAGGAGGAGGAGGTTGCCGACGCCCTCGGCGCGCGCCTTTCGCAAACGCTCTGTGGGAACCAGGCCCAGGCACATCGCGTTGACTACGGGGTTGCCCGCGTAGGCCGGCTCGAAGTAGACCTCGCCGCCGACGGTCGGCACGCCCACGCAGTTGCCGTAGCCGCCGATGCCGCTCACCACGCCGTCGAAAAGGCGCCGGCTTTCGGGCAGCGGTCCGAACCGAAGCGAGTCGAGGACGGCGACCGGCCGGGCACCCATGGCGGCAACGTCGCGGAGGATCCCACCCACACCCGTGGCCGCGCCCTGGTAGGGCTCGATCGCGGATGGGTGGTTGTGCGACTCGATCTTGAAGACAGCGGCCCAGCCCTCGCCGACGTCGATCGCACCGGCGTTCTCGCCGGGGCCCTGGAGCACCCGGGAGCCGCTGCTCGGCAGCCGCCGCAGCAACGGTCGCGAGGTCTTGTAGGAGCAGTGCTCGGACCAGAGGACGCCGATCATCCCCAGCTCGACGTCATTCGGCTGGCGGTCCAGCAGCTCGACGACGCGCTTGTACTCCTGCTCGCTGAGCGCGACCTCGCGGAGCTTTTTCTTGGTTACGGGCACAGCAGTTGCCTCGCGGCGTAGTCGGAGGCTGGATCGGGGCCGCAGCCAAAGGCCAGGGGCGGCGCCGAGTGGCACCGTAGGGGGGCAGGGCTGTGCGGCGCACAGCCCGTCGCCGGTGTCAAGGCCGCCGTAGGCGGGCGAGCGCAGGCGAGCCGGCGTCTTGACGCCGGCGTTGGCGGGGGGGCGGAGCCCCCCAGTAAGAGCGCCGCCGTGATCGGCCCAGGGCGAGGAGGAGTCAGGAGGCCACCAGGATGTCGTTCATGGCGTCGACCACCGAGTTGAAGAGCTTGAGGCCGTCCTCGCCCCCCAGCTCAGCTTCGGCGCGGCGTTCCGGGTGCGGCATCATGCCGAGCACGTTGCCAGCCTCGTTGACGATGCCGGCGATGTTGTGCAAGGAGCCGTTCGGGTTGGCCGCCGGAACCACCAGCCCGTCCGGCTGGCAGTAGCGAAACACGACCTGCCCGTTCTGCTCGATTTGGGAGAGCGTGGCAGGGTCGGCGAAGTAGTTGCCTTCACCGTGCGAGATCGGGATCTCGAGCACAGCGCCGCGGTCGAGGTTCGCCGTGTAGATGAGGTCCGCGCGCTCGACGAAAAGGTGCGCCGGCTCGCAGCGGAACTGGCAGGCCTCGTTGCGGATCAGCGCTCCCGGCAGGAGGCCGGTCTCGCAGAGTACCTGGAAGCCGTTGCAGATCCCCCAGACGAGCCCGCCGTGCTCGGCGAACGTGACCACCGATTCCATCACCGGCGAGAAGCGCGCGATCGCGCCGCAGCGAAGGTAGTCGCCATAGCTGAACCCGCCCGGCAGGATGACGCAATCGCAGCCCTGGAGGTCGCGGTCCTTGTGCCAGAGATAGCGCACCTCGGCACCGAGCACCTGCTCGATCACCTGGCCGCAGTCTCGGTCCGACCAGGTACCGGGGAAGACGACGACCCCGAATTTCACCTGCTCGCGCCCACCTGCGCGTCCTGCTCCTCGACCTGAAAGCGCACATCTTCGATCACGTGGTTCGCGAGCAACCTTCGACACATCTCGGAAACGCGGGTCCGGGCCGCCTTCTCGTCTTCGGCCGTTAGCCTGACCTCGATGTGCTTGCCGACGCGGACGCCCTCAACCTCGTCGAACCCGAGCTGGCGCAGACCGCTCTTCACGGTCAACCCCTGTGGGTCGTTGACGACCTGCTTCAGGGTCACCACTACAGTGGCCAGGTAGTTAACCAACTGTCCTTCTCCTTGTAGAAAAGATCCCGCCCGGAGATCTGTTTGTAAGCGCTCAGATAGAGGTCGCGCGTGCGCTTGACCACATCCTCTGGCAGCTCCGGCCCGGGCGGTTTGTGGTCCCAGCCGGACCGATTCAGCCAGTCGCGCACGAACTGCTTGTCAAAGGAGGGCGGGGCAGTGCCCGGCCGCCAGGCGGCGCGGTCCCAGTAGCGCGAGCTGTCAGGAGTGAGCGCTTCGTCGATCAGGATCAGGCGGTCGTTCAGAAGCCCGAACTCGAACTTCGTATCGGCCAGGATCAACCCTCGCTTCTCGGCCGCGTCAGCCGCGAACTTGTAGAGGCCCAGGCTGGCCTCCTTGACCTGATCGGCGATCTTGGCGCCCACAGCCTTCCGCATCTTGCTGAAGGTGACGTTCTCGTCGTGGCCGGCGTCGGCCTTGGTGGCGGGAGTGAAGATCGGCTCGGGCAGGCGGTCGGACTCCTGGAGGCCTTTCGGGAGCGGCTCCCCGGCCATCGTTCCCGCCTCCTTGTACTCCGCCCAGGCGCTGCCGGCCAGGTAGCCGCGGACGACGCACTCGAAGTCGATCCGCTCGGCCTTGCGCACGATCATGAACCGTCCCACCAGCTCGTCCCGCCGATCCTTCAAGGCGGTCGGCAGATCGGGGACCATGCCGGAGACGAGGTGGTTCTCCTGGAAGGAGTGCGTCTGGGAGAACCACCAAATCGAGAGCTGGGTCAGCACCTTGCCTTTGTCCGGGATGCCGTTGGGGAGCACGACGTCGAAGGCGGAGATGCGGTCGGTGGCGACCATCAGGAGCCTGCCGTCGGCGAGTTCATAGGTGTCGCGAACCTTCCCGCGCGCGAACACGGGCAGGTCGAGGGCGGTGGTGAGCACCGCGGGTCCGGGATTCACCGGCCCGCGCGTGATCCCAGCTGCAAGCGGTCGAAGGCCACGTCGATGTGCTTCAGGAAGTGCTCCGGGTCGAATAGGCTACCGAGCTGCTCCAACCTTTCGGCGACGATCGGGTTAGCCTCGAGGTTCTGGCGAAAGCCGCCGTCGCCGTTCAGCGCCCGCATGGCCGCCGACTGCACTATCGCGTAGGCCTCGTCGCGAGCGAGGCCGCTCTCCACCAGCGCCAGAAGGACTCGCTGCGAGTAGACAACGCCGCCCCCCATCTCGAGGTTGGCCAGCATCCGCTCCGGGCGCACCTCCAGGCCGGCGACCACCCGCCGCATCTCGCGCGCCATGTAGTCGACAAGCGCGCAGGCGTCGGGAAAGATGACCCGTTCGGCCGAGGAGTGGCTGATGTCGCGCTCATGCCAGAGCGCCAGGTTCTCGAGGCCGCTGGCGGCGTACCCGCGCACCACACGAGCGAGCCCACAGATGCGCTCGCAGAGCACCGGGTTGCGCTTGTGCGGCATCGCCGAGGAGCCCTTCTGCTGGCGGCCGAAGGGCTCATAAGCCTCGGCCACCTCGGTGCGCTGCAGGTGCCGGATCTCGAGCGCGATCCGCTCGAGCGTGCCGCCCACCAGGGCAAGCACGTTCAAGAAGTTGGAGTGGCGATCACGGCTCACGACCTGGGAGCTCACGGGATCGACTTCGAGGCCGAGACCGCGCATCACGATCTCCTCGATCTCCGGGGGGATGGTGGCGTGAGTCCCGACGACCCCGCTCAGCTTGCCCACCGAGGCGTCCCGCCGCGCCACCTCCAGGCGCCCGATCTCACGATCCAGCTCGGCGACCCAGCCGGCCACCTTGAAGCCGAACGTGATGGGCTCGGCGTGGATGCCATGCGTGCGGCCCGCCATCAGGGTCCGCCGGTGCTTGATCGCCAGCTCCAAGCAGGCTTCCCGCAGCTTGCCCAGGTCGGCCAGGATCAAGTCGGCGGCGCCCCGCATCTGGAGCGCCAGGGCGGTGTCCAAAAGGTCGGAGCTGGTCAGTCCGATGTGGACGTACCTGGCCTCCGGCCCGATCGACTCGCCGACGACCGTCAGGAATGCGATCACGTCGTGGCCGACGCGGTCCTCGACCTCCTTGATCCGATCCACGTCAAAGCTCGCGGCGCGGATCTTCGGAAGGGCCGCGGGCGGGACTTTGCCAAGCTCGGACCAGGCCTCGGAGACGAGGATCTCGATGTCGAGCCAGTGCCGAAACCGCCTGCTGTCCGACCAGATCTCCCGCATCTCGACAGGGGAGTAGCGCTCGATCATCGGGGGGACGGATACCTCACGCGCGATGGACCTGGCAGGCGACTCCGGATTATAGCCGACCAAGTCTGGGATCCAAATCTTGCGGTCAGCACTTGCTGGACACACAAGATGTGGCCTTGAAAGTGGCCGCGAGCGCCTGAGGATAATTGCCGGGTGCCCGCCCCCGTAACCGGTCTAGCGCCCCTCGCGTTGAACCGGCGATATCGATCAACTAGCGACGCATGAGTTCGCGCGCCTTGCCCGACGAGCGGTCGCTCGTCGAGCGGGCCAAAACGGACCCCGGCGCCTTTGGAGAGCTTTACGACCGCTATTTCCACCAGATGTACAGGTTCGTGTTTTCGAGGATGAGAGACCAGACCGCGGCTGAAGACGTCACCTCCGAGGTCTTCATCAAGGCCTTGAAGGGCATCCCGCGTTACCAGGACACGGGACGTCCCTTCGTAGCCTGGCTTTACCAGATCGCGGTGAACACCGTCGCCGATCGCTACCGGTCCAGCCGGCCGACCGTGGACATCGACGAGGTGCACGACATCGGCACCGCCGGGCCGAGCCTGGAGGACCTGGCCGTCCGCCGGGACGAGGTGCGGCAGGTCTGGGCCATCGTCGAGAAGCTGCCGGCGCCCCAGCGCACCGCGATCGTCTTGAAGTTCCAAGAGGACATGAAGATCTCCGACATCGCCGCCGTGATGGGCAAGACGGAAGGTGCCGTCAAGCTGCTCATCCATCGCGGCATGACGCGCATCAGGGGGACTCTCGTCCCGGGAGCGGCGCGATGAGCCGGCGGCTCCCACCCGATCCCGACCTTGACGAGATCTTCGACGACGATCCTCAGCTGGAGCGATTCGCGGCCATCCTGCGCTCGACCCAGCTGCGCGAGCCGCCGCTGGACCCGGCATTTCGTTCGGGCCTTCGGCGCCGCCTCCTGACGCAGGCGTTCGAGCGTTCCAACCGCCCACAACGGGGCAGCTGGTTGAGCGGCCTCTTCCGGCCCCCGGCGTTCGCGCTCGCCGCGGCTGCCGTGGGTGCGGTCCTGCTCGGCGTGTTCTTCGTACAGCTCTTGAACCCCGCCTACCCCTCGACGGTGGTGGTCACGACGGATGCCCGGCCCACAGCCGCGATCGACCCGTCCCGGCCGATCACGTTGAGCTTCAACCAGCCCATGGACCACCGGTCCGTCGAAAGCTCGATCAGCATCCAGCCCGCCACGCAGGTGTCGTACACCTGGCAGGGCAACAACCTGCTGATCCAGCCGGTCGGCAACCAGCTGGCGCCAAACACCCAGTACCACGTCACCATCGCGGCGGCCGCCGCCACCCCCAAGGGCCAGACCCTTGGCGAGGCGAAGACGATCCTGGTGCTCACCGCTCCCGCGCCCTCCCCGCAGCCCCAACCCAGCGCGAGCCCCTCTCCCCAGGCGCCGGCCATCACGGGCGAAAAGCAGCTGGCCAGCCCGGCGGCCAGGGTCGTGGGCTGGTCGCCTGACGCAAAGACGCTCTATTACCTGGCGCCCAACGGCGACCTCGACGCGATCGGCGCGGACGGAAGCGGTTCCCGAACCCTGCATCAGCAGGTCAGCCTGGCCGCCGTCTCGCCGGCCGGTGGCGTCGTCTTCGGGAGCGCCGGCAAGGTGCAGGCGATCACCCCTGACGGATCCTTGAGCTTGCTCGACAACGCCCCCGCCGACGCGATCTTCTTCCAGGGGTCCAAGACCCTCGAGCTGCGCGGCGCGAACATCTACCAGGCCGGCGGGCAAGCGCCCGTCGCCACCATCACCGAGCCCTTCAAGGCGGCCTTCCCGGCGCCGGACGGTAACCATCTGATCTACCGGAACGCGGCCGGCCGCACGGTTCTCCTGAACCTCAATTCGCCCCAGGTCACGGCCTGGAACCAGAGCACCTCCGGCACGATCACCTGGGCGCCGGATTCGAACCACGTGGCGTACGTGGCAGGCGGCGGCCTCCAGGTGACGACGCCCGATGGCTCATCCGCGACGCAGGTGGCGAGCCCCGTTCGCGACGGTGCCGAGGTCGCCTGGTCGGCCCAGGATCTGGTGCTCGTGACCATGGAGCCGGGCCTGGCGGCGGTCCACTCGGACGGGTCCGGTTTCACGCAGCTCTCGCAGGAGGAGTACGGCGGCCCGGTCTGGGCCGGCAGCGCGACGTCCTTCGCGTTCCTTCGCCAGGGCGCGCTCTCGAGCGCGACGGTCAGCTCGGCGGGCGGCAGCGGGCTGGCGCTCAACGCCGGCGCCAAGTTGGTGTCCGATTTCATGGCGGCTCGGGTCAAAGGCGATTCGACAGCCGCGCTGGCTTTCCTCAACGACAGCGGCAAGCAGGCCTTCAGCGGCGGGTCCCGGCTGCTGGTGACGGGGGATCCGCGGCTGGCGCGCTTCTACTTCGTTTCCAGCCAGGTCGGTCCTGAAGGCACGCCGACGCTGCATTACGTGGTCCGCCTCGTCCTCGCCAAGCACAGCTCCGAGGTCGCTTACCTGGATGAGACGATTACGGTGCTGAGAGATCCTGCGCGAGGTCTGCTGCTGATCGACTCGGATAGTGCGGGCCCGCAGCGCGACCTCGGCAAGGGGCCCACGGTCCTCTCGGTCGACGTCACCAAGCCGGGCCACGTGACGGTCTTCCTGGACAGCGACCTCAACTCGGCGACGGTGGCCGGCAATGTCACGCTGACCGGGGCCGACGGAAAGCCGGTCTCGGTCCAGATGGTGTACGCCAACCGTGCGATCACGGTCACCGCATCAGGCCTCCAGGCGGGTGAGCACTACAAGCTGGCGGTCACTAGCGGCCTGGCAGATATCAACGGCCAGCCGCTCAGCGCCGAGTACGACCTCGACTTCGTCGCCGTGGGGTAGCTCGGCGATGCTTCGCCTGACCGCGGTCGCGCTCTTGATCGCCGTGGTCATCGGCTGTGGCTCATTCCGGGTCCACAAGCCGGTGTCGCTGCCGCCCGGATCTCTCGTGCCCTGGATGAACCGGCCTGCGCCGGCTTACGAGGAGCAGCCGCCGCCCTCGCCCTCCCCCTATCCGACGAACGCGGCCGCCTGCACCGCGGCGAGCCTCCTGGTCACGGCGGGACGACAAGGAGCGGCCGCTGGAAACGAACTACAGCAATTCATTTTCACCAACTCCGGGTCCTTCCCCTGCCTACTTGCCGGGAACCCGGTCGTAACCGCGACCGATCCCCAGGGCAAGCGAGTGACCCTAACCTTCGGGTCCGGCACCTTCTTCGGCCCAGTCTGGCCCGCCAACATTCGCGCCGGCGGCGCCGGTGAGCTGGACTTCGGCACGGCCGGCGGTTGCGGAACCCAGCAAAGCGTGCCGTACAGCTCGCTGTCCTTCCAGATGCCAGGCGGGGGCCGCATCGATTCCAGCCTCTCTCTGTTCGTTGGAAGCTGCGGCCTTTCCAGCAGCGGCCTCGGCCTGCCGCCACCTCAGATAACGGTGCCAAGTCCGGCTCCAGGTAGCGTCCAGACGCTCACCGCCGGCCTCGAGCTGCCGCAGAGCGTCGCCCGCGGCCACGAGCTTGCCTATGTGGTCGTGTTGACCAACTCCAGTACGGCGGACGTCGAGCTCTCGTCCTGCCCGTCCTACACAGAGAATCTCGGCTCGCTGACTCGTTCTTACTGGCTCAACTGCGACTCGGTCGGGCGGATCGCCGCCGGCGCGTCCTATCGGTTCGAGATGAAGCTGGCCGTTCCCTTGAGCGCGCCGACCGGAGCCTACAAGTTCTCCTGGCGGATCAACGATCCTTCCGGGCCTTTCTGCGGCTCGAGCATCTCGCTAATCACCTAACCCCGTACAGCTGCTGCGGCCTGGCCCGTACAACGTAGGTGCGCGCCATCATGTCGTGCAACCCCCGGTGGCGCGCCGTGAAGGCGATCATCAGATAGCCCACGAAGCAGAGCAGACCGGAGAGCACCGAGGCGAAATAGCGTCCCGTCGCCCGGCCGAAACCGATCCGCATCCCGTCGGCGCCGACGACGCTCAGCCCGGTCGCCATCATGCCGAGGCTGGCCTGGGCTCGAGAGCTGTGCAGAAAGCTGTAGTAGAGCCAGGCGACGAGGACAGCCTGCCCATACCCGATCACTCCGAGGCTGGCGCGATACCCGAGCAAGGCCGCCGTGACCCCGAGCACGAAGCCGATGACGAAGCCGGCTACTCCAAGCACGAGCCAGTCGATGAACCAGGCCAGGAAGCGGATCCAGAAGCCGGCGTACGCGACCTCTTGCTGAGGGTACGCAGCCGCACTCGGCAGCGCGACCGGGATCCAGCGGTAGCCGTCCCACCACCAGCGACCGTCTGGGGAATACTCCCCCTGGTAGCCCATCCCGCCGCGAATTCTAGGAGGGCAGCTCCCGGGCGCTAGAGGCGCAGGATCGCCTGGTAGATCGCCTCGGTGCCGAGGTCCAGCCCGTCCACCGGGATTCGCTCGTCCGCGTCATGGATCGTGGACCACGCGTCAAAGCCGTCCGGCAACCGGACCGGAGTGAAGCCGTAAGTCCTGATCCCGAGCTCCGCGAAGTGACGCCCGTCGGTCGCGCCACTGACCAGGTAGGGCACCGGAATGCCTTCGGGGTCGAGCTCGCGCAGGATCTGGGAAAGGACCTCGAGCCCGCTTAGGTCCAGCTCGGGCTGGGCTGGGCCGAGACGTACGACCTCGATCTCCGCCTCCTCGCCGATCAGGGCTCGCACCTCTGAGATCAGGTCCTCCGGCCCGAAGCCCGGCAGAAGCCGCCCATCGAGCTCGACTGCGACTGCGCTCGGGATCACGTTGATCTTGAGGCCGCCCTCCACGATCGTGGCGTTGACTGTGTTGTGGAGAATGGCGTCGAAGCTCCGGCCGTCGGCGCCCATGCGGTCGAGCAGCCTGTCGGCGCGAGCAGGGTCCAGCAGGCCTCCATAGCGCTCGCCGAGCTCGCCGCCGAGGCTGTCCCGCATGGCCTCCAGCATCAGCCGCACGGGCGGCGTGAGGTGGACGGGGAGCCGGGCGGAGTCGAGCTTCACCAGCAGCTGGCCGAGCTTCGCCATTGCCCCGCCACGCATCGGCAGGGAACCGTGCCCACCCGGGCCGCGGAGGGTGACTTTCAGCTGGCAGCCGCGCTTCTCCGAAACCATGACCGAGTAGAAGCGACGGCCGCCCGCCATGAAGCTGTAGCCGCCGCCTTCGCCGATCGTGTAGCGGACACCCTGGAAAAGATCCGGTTGGTTTGCCACCAGCCACTCCGCGCCTTCGACGCCTCCGGCCTCCTCGTCGACGAGGAGGCAGAGGATCACCTCGCCAGGCAAGGGGATGTTTTCCCGCTTGGCCCGCAGGAACGCGCTGACCATCATCGCGACCCCGTTCTTCATGTCGAGTGCGCCGCGTCCCCAGATGAACCCCTCTGCGATATGGGCTTGGAAGGGCGGATACGTCCACCTCTGGTTGGCGGTGGTCACGACGTCGACGTGGCCCTGGAGCACCAGCCCGGGCCGCCGGCCGGAGCCCGCGAGCCGGGCAACCAGGTTCGGCCGCTCGGGCCGCGCCCCATACGTTTGGAAGTCGATCCCCGCCTCGCGCAGCAGGGTCGCGACATGCTCGATGCAGGCGCGCTCATTGCCCGGCGGGTTGCTGGTGTCGAAGCGGATCAGCTCCCGAAGGAGCTCTGCCGGCGCGACCGTCAGCAATGCACCCTTCGCGCGGCCCGGTAGAGCGCCGCGATCGAGGCCGCGTGCTGGATCGTGCCGTCCGCGGCAAGGTCCAGCGCCTCCTTGAAGGGCAGCTCACGGACGACCATGTCGCGCTCGTAGAGCTCCGGGCGGCGGTCCTCTGAGCGGAGGCCGCGCGCCAAGAAGAGATGGAATCGCATGGTCGAAAGCGCTGTCGCCCGGGCACTGCCGAGGGATTCCCAGTCGGCCGCGTCCAGGCCCGCCTCTTCGATCAGCTCGCGGCGGGCGGCTGCCTCCGGTTTCTCACCCTCCTCGATCGTGCCGGCCGGCAGCTCCCAGGCGTCGGCCTCCCAGGCGTGCCGCCACTGGCGGACCAGGAAAGTGGTGCCCACCTCGGTGACCGGCACGATGACTGCGGCTTCCGGCTGCTCCAGCACGGCATAAGAGGCCCGTGCCCCGTCCGGCCATTCGACTTCATCGGCGCGAAAACCGTGCCGGCCATGACGCGCCAGCTGCGCTGAGCCGACCACTTCATACGGCCGCGTCAAGCCCGGCCCTGGCCTTGCGACATCACGGTGCTCACCGCGGCAGCCGCCGCGGCCAGCCGGCGGCTGTCGACCGCGCTGTAGTCCATCGGCGACACCTCGTCGAGGTACTTCCGCATGTCCTCGAGCAGCTCGGGGTGCTCGGCGATGAATCCAGTGGAGAGCTTTCCCGCCTTGAAATCAGGGCTGGCGAGGATGGCGCGGTGATAGGGGATCGTGGTGGCGGGTCCTGCCAGGACAAATTCGGCCAGCGCGCGCTGCGCCCGGCCGATCGCCTCCGCCCGGTCGGCGCCGTAGACGATCAGCTTGGCCACCAGCGAGTCGTAGTTGGCAGGCACCTCGGTGGCCGGTCCGTAGCCACTATCGACTCGAACACCAGGTCCGGCCGGCGCCATCCAGCGCTGGATCCGCTTCGGGTTGGGCATGAAGTTCTTGGCGGGGTTCTCGGCGTTGATCCGCATCTCGATCGCATGGCCGGACCAGGTCACGTCGTCCTGGTGGAAGCTCAGGCGGTGGCCGGCGGCGACCCGGATCTGCTCCTTGACGATGTCGATGCCGGTAACCATCTCGGTTACCGGATGCTCCACCTGGAGCCGGGCGTTGACCTCCAGAAAATAGAACTCGCCGTTGCTGAAGATGAACTCGACGGTGCCCGCGTTGGCGTAGCCGGCGGCTTTGGCCGCGGTCACTGCAGCCTTTCCCATCCGGGCGCGGATCTCAGGCGTCACGGCCGGCGACGGGCTCTCTTCAAGGATCTTCTGGTGGCGGCGCTGGATCGAGCACTCGCGCTCGCCGAGGTGAATGACGTGGCCGTGCTGGTCGCCAATCACCTGGATCTCGATATGACGCGGGTTGTGAACGTACTTCTCGAGATAGACGGTGGGGTCGCCGAACGCTGCCCGGGCCTGGTTTGCAGCGCTCTCCAGGGCCGACCGCAGCTCCTCTTCGCGTTCGACGACCTTCATTCCGATGCCGCCGCCGCCGCCGCTGGGCTTGATGATCACGGGGAGGCCGATCTCGAGCGCGGCACGGCGCGCCTCGTCGAGGTCGTGGATAGCGCCCGTCCCCGGCGTCACCGGGACACCGTGCTTGCTGGCCAGCGCGCGGGAGGAGAGCTTGTCGCCTAGCCGGTGCATGGCTTCTGCGGGCGGACCGATGAAAGCCAGGTGAGCCGCTTTGCAGGCCTCGGGAAAGGCCGCCCGTTCGGAAAGGAAGCCATAACCGGGATGGATCGCCTCGGCGCCGCTGTCGCTGGCGGCCTTGATGATCCGGTCCAGCTTCAGGTAGGACTCGGAGGGCGGCGCGGCGCCGATGTGGATCGACTCATCCGCATAGCGGCGGTGGATGGCGTCGCGGTCCGCGTCGGAATAAACGGCGACGGTGGCGATGCCCAGCTCCCGGCACGCTCGCATGACGCGGATTGCGATCTCACCTCGATTGGCGATCAGGATCTTCTTGAAGAGCCGCTTCATTTTTTTCTATTTGGAGCAGGCCACCAGGCTTGGCCCGCCGCGCGCTGTGGCGCGCGAGTCTCAAAGGAAAGGCCTTTCACTTCTTTCTGTATCTCTCCAGGACCGCCGTGAGCTCCTTTTCGCCGTGTTGGGGCGCCACTTCCTTAAAAGCGCGGCGGACCGCCTTGAGGATCGGCATCGGGAACTCCTTGCCGTCGAAAGCCTCGAGTGCCAGGTCGACGTCCTTCAACATGTCCTTCAGCGCAAAGGTGAGCGGCTCGTAGGGGCCGCCCAGGAAACCGGAGCGGCGCATATCCAGGTAAGGGATATGTCGCTTCGCGAACGCGAAGACCTCTTCCCGCGAAAGGCCGGCGTGGACGGTCGCCTCCACCAGCTCTGCCGCCGCGGCCGTGGTCACCGCAAGCATCGCGTTGTTGAGCAGCTTCATCTCCGCCGCGCGCCGGCGGGTGCCGACATGTCTGTGCTCGCCAAGTGCGTTCAGCACCGGTCCAGCCCGCTCCACGGCTTCCTCGGGTCCGCCCGTCAGGATGTACGCCTCGCCGCGCCTGACGACCGGGGGAGCCGCGATGATGGGCGCCGCCACCAGGCTCTCGAACCGCGTCCCCAGCTCCTCCGCGATGTCGGGGCCGGCCGTGCTCATCTCCAGGAAGACCCGGGTTCCGGGCTCGAGCCGCCCGTACACGGCGCGGACCGCAGAGGGACCGGTCAGGACCGAGATGACGACCTCAGCAGCCGCCGCGGCTGCCTCTGGATTCGACGCTACGGTGCCCAGGCCGAGGGCTTCGGCCTTCGCCGGCGTTCGGTTCCAGAGGTGCAGCTCGAAGCCGGTCTCCTGCAGCCGGCCGGCTACGGCGGCACCCATCTTGCCCGTGCCGAGAATGGCGACTCTCACTTGATGGTCAGGATTGGCTGGTTCTGGCCGACGACCTCGCCTTCCTTGACGTGGACGGCTTCCACGCTGCCGGCCTGGGTCGCCACGATGTCGTTCTGCATCTTCATCGCCTCCAGGACGGCGACCACCTCGCCGATCTTGACCTGGTCGCCCGGCTTGACCGGCACCTTGACGATCAAGCCTTGCATGGGCGCCACGATGGTCCCTGGACCGGCGGTGGCGGGTGGGGCCGGCGCCGCTCCGGCGGCCGGGGTCGCGCTCGGAGCCGCTGCTGCCCCGGCAACTACTGCGCCACCCATGACGCGCACGGTGTACACCTCGCCTTCGACCTCGACCTGGAACTCGCTGGCTTGGGGTGCCGGGGCGGAGGCTGCCGCGGCGGCCGGGGCCGGCGCCTGGGCGCCGTCGGACTCCGGCTGCTCGACCGGCTCAGCCCGCTGCTCCGCCTCCGCTTCCCGCTCTGTTCTCTCCCGAGGCGGCGCATCCGGTTTCTTCTCCAGCTCGCCCTTCAAGAAGCGGAGGCCGAGCGACGGGAAGAGCAAGAAGATGAGCACGTTGTCGTCGGAGGGCTCGATGCCCTGGCGCTTGAGCTGGGCTCGGGCCTCGGGTAGCTGCGGCTCCAGGAGGTCGGCCGGTCGAATGGTGACGGGCTCTTCGCGGCCCAGGACCAATCGCCGGATCTCTGGGTCGGCCGGGACCGGCGGCCGCCCGTAGAGGCCCTGCAGGTAGTCCTTGAGCTCCTTGGTCACCGTGCCGTAGCGCTCGCCGCTGATCACGTTGAGCACTGCCTGGGAAGCGATCATCTGGCGGATTGGAGCCACCAGGGGCGGAAAGCCCACCTCCTGCCGGACGCGCCTGATCTCCGCCAGCACCTCCTGCTGCCGCTCACCGGCGCCATGCTGCTGGAGCTGGTGGTTGACGTCCTCGAGCATCAGGCCCGGCACCTGGTAGCGAAGGATGTCGGAATCGACGCGATCCGCGGCGGTGCTCAGGTAGTCGCCGTACTTGTTCTTCAGCCGCTCGAGCTCGATCTTGGCCTCCACCAGCGCGTCGAGGTCGAGACCGGTGTCATAGTCGCCTCCGGCCAGCGCCGCGACCACGCTCTCGGTGGCGGGCTGGGATGCCCCCCAGGCCAGCGGCGAAAGGGCCGTGTCGAGGATGGTCGCACCGGCCTCGACCGCGGCCATGTAGGACATCGGCGCCATCCCGCTCGAGCAGTGCGAATGGACGCCGATGGGCAGCGCCACGCTCTCTTTCAAGGCGCCGACCAGCTCCCAGGTCGTCTGCGGGCTCAAAAGGCCTGACGTGTCTTTGATCACGATCACGTCGCAGCCGAGCTGTTCGAGCCCCTTGGCGAGGGCGACCCAACCCTTGAGGTCGTGCGCGGGGCTGATCGCGTAGCAGAGGGCGCCCTGGACCTTGCGGCGGGCCTTCTTGGCCGCCGCGATGGCTGCCTCCATGTTCCGGATGTCGTTCAGCGGGTCGAAAATTCGGAAGATGTCGACGCCGCAGCGGGCGGCGTGCGCGACGAAGAGCTCCACGACGTCGTCGGCGAAGTTACGGTTGGCGACCAGGTTCTGGCCGCGGATCAGGGCCTGGATGGGCGTCTTCGGTGTGGCCTTCGCAAGCCGCCGCAGGTACTGCCAGGGGTCCTCGGCATTGAACCGGATCTCGGTCTCGAAGGTGGCGCCGCCGAAAGCCTCGAAGGAGTAGAAGCCGATCCGGTCCAGCTTCCGGGCCAGCTCGACGATCTCCTCGCCCCGGAGGCGGCCGCCGAGAAGGGACTGGTGGGCGTCGCGGAAGGTGGTGTCGGTGAGGCGAAGCCTCGGTACCGCCTTTGGGCTCAACGGCCGCCCAGCGAAGTCCGGAGCTGGCGATGTCGGTCCGCCAGGTCGCTGTCCCCAAGCCCCAGGATCCTGGCCGCCAGCCAGGCCGCGTTCTTGGCCCCCGCGGCACCGATGGCGACGGTGGCGACGGGAATCCCGGCGGGCATCTGGACGATGCTGTAGAGCGAGTCCTGGCCGCCAAGGTGCTCAGTTGGCACGGGCACTCCGATTACCGGCAGATCGGTCCAGGCCGCCACCACGCCAGGCAGGTGAGCGGCCCCGCCGGCCGCCGCGATCACGACCTTGAGACCGCGCTCCCGGGCGCCGGTCGCCCACTCCATGACGCCCTTGGGGTCGCGATGCGCCGAGCAGACCGTCACCTCGTGCTCGATGCCGAAAGCCTCGAGCTGGGCGGTGCAGGCCTCCATCAGCGGCAGGTCGCTCTTGGAGCCGAGGATGACTCCGACGGTCGGGCTAGGCACGGACGGCCTCCTGGGCAATGTCGGGGCGGTGGAAGGCTCCGGGAAATCGTACCCGTCCGATCGCGGCCAGCACGGCGTCGCGGGCTTCGCCGACGCTGCCGGCGACGGCGGCCAGGGTGAGAACGCGGCCGCCGCTGGTGACGAGGCCGCGGCCGGCCACGTAGCGGGTGCCGGCATGGAAGACGAGGACGCCGGGCGGGATGTGGCTCAAGCCGTCGATCGCAAACCCCGTCTCGTAGGAATCGGGGTAACCACGGGAGGCGACGACCACCGCGACCGCGGCCCGGTCGGTCCATTCCAGCCGCTCGATGGAACCGAGATCGCCTTTGGCGGCCTCCAGCATGACGCGCACCGGATCGGTCGCCAGCCGCGGCAGGACGCACTGCGCCTCGGGGTCACCGAAGCGGGCGTTGAACTCCAGGACCCGGACGCCCTGCTCGGTGAGCATCAGCCCCGCGTAGAGCACGCCACGGTACTCGAAGCCGTCGCCGGCAAGGCGCTTGATAGCCGGCTCGATGGCAATCCGTAGGGCCTCCTCGACCAGCTCGGGGGTTGCATCCGGTGGCGGCGAATAAGCGCCCATGCCGCCGGTCAGGGGCCCGCTGTCGCCCTCGCCAGCGCGCTTGAAGTCCCGGGCTGGAGCCAGGGCGAGTGCGCGCTTGCCGTCGCTGATCGCCATCAGCGAGAGCTCGCGACCCTCGAGCAGCTCTTCGACGACGATGGTGTGCCCGGCCCGCCCGAAGCTGTGCTCGACCAGCATTGCGTCGATCGCCTTACGCGCCTGTTCCCGGTCGCGGCAGACCAGCACTCCCTTGCCGAGCGCCAGCCCGTCGGCCTTGACCACGACCCGGCCGTCGCGCTCGTCGGCCCACTTCTGCGCTGCCGGGGCCTCGCTGAAGACGCCGAAGTCGGCCGTGGGGATGCCCGCCCTCCGCATCAGGTCCTTGGCGAAGGCCTTGCTGCTCTCGATCCGGCCGGCGGCACGGTCGGGACCGAAAGTCGGGATGCCTTCAGCGCGCATGGCGTCGCCGACGCCCGCGGCGACCGCTGACTCGGGCCCGAGGATCACGAGCCCGATCTTCTCGTGCTTGGCGAACTTGACCAGGTTGACGACGTCGTCGGCCGGGATCCGGATGTTCTTGGCCAGGCCTCCGGTGCCGCCGTTTCCCGGTGCGATGAAGACCCGCGAACTGATCGCCGACTGCATGCATTTCCAGGCGAGAGCGTGCTCGCGGGCGCCCGACCCGACGACGAGAATCCGCACCGCTAGAGGTTACCTGCGGAGCGGCGACCTCACGGGCGGGCGGCGTTCAGCTGGCGGTCCAGTGTGGGCGCGTTTCCAGCAGCTCGCTGTCGTACTTGGCGAGGATCGTCGCAAAGCGCGCGGGGTCACCCTGCCCGGCGGCCGCCAGCTCGACGATCATGTCCACGCCTCTGGGGTCGCCGGTCATGACCACCACCGTCGCCGCTACATCTCCTACGGCGCGGAAGCAATGCGGGACGCCGGCCGGGATCAGCACGCCGGCACCAGCTCCGCCTGTCTCATAGCGATCGCCCAGGCGGTACTCAACCTCGCCACCGGCGATGTAGAAGGCCTCGTCCATGCTTCGGTGGAGGTGGAGGAACGGCATCCCTGCCCCTGGCGGCAGCGTCGAGCGGAAGAACCCGAAGCTGAGCCCCGCGGCTACGTCGCCCTTCACCTCGCCTCGGTTCCCGAAGGGGAAATCGAATCGCTTGCCCTGGCCTTCCCGGACGATGCTGCCCTGCCCGCTGCCCACCATTCCTCAGCCTCCAATCATCACAGTGCCGCTTAATTGAATACGGCTATACTGCATCGATATGGCGAGTGCTGTCAAGCCCCGGCGGGGGTACCGCTCGGCAGTCAGAGACGAGCAAGCCCGCCGCACTCGCGAGCGGATCGTGCGGGCCGCCCGCCTCCTCTTCTTGAAGCGCGGGTACAACGCCACGAGCATCGCCGCGATCGCTGACGCAGCGGGCGTCGCGCCGGAGACTGTCTATGCGATCTTCCGCAACAAGCGGGCGGTGCTCGAGGGGGTCGTCACCAGCGGAATCTCAGGCGCAGAGGAAACCGCCGGCTGGCTGGAGCGCGCCTGGGTGCGGGACCTGCTGGCGCTGCCGGACGTCGCGCGGCGTATTCGCGGCTTTGCGCGCCACACGGCGAAGACCGTCGCGCGCATGAGCCCGCTGCACGCGGTGATCAGGAGCGCCGCCGGGTCGGAGCCGGAGCTGGCCGAGCTCTACCGGCGGATCCAGGCAGACCGCTTCGCGGCGCAGGGGCGGATTTTGGCCGCCCTCGCGCCAGGTCCTGCCGCCAAGCGCGCGGCCGAGACCTTCTCCGCCGTCTCGAGCCCCGAGCTTCACCACCTTCTGACTGGCGTGCGCGGCTGGTCCGAAGCCCGCTATGAAGCCTGGCTGGAGGAGCTGGCCCTCGCGGTGGTGGCCGGCCGGCCCGGAACCTAGTGGGCTACTCCCACTCGATGGTTCCCGGAGGCTTGGAGGTGATGTCGAAGACCACCCGGTTGACGCCCTTCACCTCGTTGACGATGCGGTTGGAAATCGTGGCGAGCACCTCGTATGGCACCCGAGCCCAGTCGGCGGTCATCGCGTCGTCGGATGTCACCACCCGCACCGCCACCACGTTGGCGTAGGTCCTAAAGTCGCCCATCACCCCGACCGTCTGGAGCGGCGTCAGGACGGCGAAGGACTGCCAGACCTGGCGGTAGAGGCCGTTCTTCTTGATCTCGTCGACGACCACCCAATCTGCGTTGCGGAGGATCTCCAGCCGTTCGGCGGTGACCTCGCCCAGGCAGCGGATGGCCAGCCCCGGCCCCGGAAAAGGCTGGCGCCAGACCATGTCCTCCGGCAGGCCGAGCTCGAGTCCCACCGCGCGCACCTCGTCCTTGAAGAGATAGCGGAGCGGCTCGATCAGCTGGAAGCGCAGCCCCTCCGGCAAGCCGCCCACGTTGTGGTGCGTCTTGATCTTGACCGCGCTGGCGGCGGTGTCGGGCGCTGTCGACTCGATCACGTCCGGGTAGAGCGTCCCCTGGGCCAGGAAGTCGATGTCGCCGAGCGCCCTGGCCTCGGCTTCGAAGACGTCGATGAAGACCTTGCCGACGGCCCGCCGCTTGGCCTCCGGGTCGATGACGCCGGCCAGCTCGGCGAGGAACCGCTCGGAGGCGTCGACATAGCGGATGCGCATGTCGAGGTTGCCGTGCATGACGTCGAGCACGCGCTCGGGCTCCTCCTTCCGGAGCAGGCCGTTGTTGACGAAGACGCAGGTCAGCTGGTCGCCGACCGCCCGCTGCACGAGCGTCGCGGCGACCGCGCTGTCCACCCCACCGGAGAGCGCGCAGATGACGCGCCCGGAGCCGACCTGCGCCCGGATCGCCGCCAGCGTCTCGGCCACGTAGGAGCCGGACGTCCAGGTCGCCTCCAGGCCGCAGACGCGGTAGAGGAAGTTGCGCAGAATCTCCTTTCCATGCGGCGTGTGGACCACCTCCGGGTGGAACTGGATGCCCACGATGCCGGCGTCGCTGGCGAAGGCCGCCAGTGGGGAGTTGGCGCTGCGGGCCAGCGGATGGAAGCCAGGCGGCAGCTTGGAGACGTGGTCGCCGTGGCTCATCCAGACCGGCATCTCGGCGGGCAGGCCCGAGAAGAGGTTCCCGGCGTCCTCCACCTTGATGAAGGCGGGTCCGTATTCGCGGTGGTCGGCGGGCAGGACCTCGCCGCCGAGGTGGTAGGCGATCAGCTGCATGCCGTAGCAGATCCCGAGCACGGGGACGCCGGCCTTGAGCGCGGCAGGGTCGACCTGGGGGGCGCCGCTGTCATAGACGCTGGCCGGGCCGCCGCTCAGGATCAAGCCGGCCGGCTGCCGCTCCTTCAGCTCCGACCAGGGAATGGTGCCCGGTATCAGCTCGCAGTAGACGCCTGCCTCGCGCACGCGCCGGGCGATCAGCTGCGAGTACTGGGCGCCGAAGTCGAGGACGAAGACCGTCGCGCGCGTGGGAGGCGCCTGGACCGCCGGGCTCACTTCCCCATGCCGACGCGCTGGGCCTGCTGGAAGACCTTGCCCTCGCTGACGATGGCCGGGGCGATCACCATCTCCACGCGCTGGAACGCACGCAGGTCGCGGGCGCCGCAGACTCCCAGCGCCGAGCGGAGCGCCCCCGCAAAGTTCTGGGTCCCATCGTCGACTCGGGCAGGCCCGGCCAGGATCTCCCGCAGCGTCGCCTTCACGCCGACCTCGATCCGGGTCCCCCGCGGCAGGTTGGGGTCCGGGGTCGCCATGCCCCAGTTGAATCCCCTTGAGGCCGATTCTTCGGCGCCGGCGAGGGGCGACCCGACCATCACCGCGTCGGCACCGCACGCGAAGGCTTTGCAAACGTCGGCGCCGATTCGCATGCCGCCGTCTGTGATCACGGCCACCCTGCGGCCCGTGCGCTCGTAATAGGCCTCGCGAGCGGCCGCCACGTCAGCTGTCGCGGTGACCTGCGGTACGCCCACGCCGAGCACGCCCCGGGTGGTGCAGGCGGCGCCGGGGCCGACTCCGACCAGGATCCCGGCAACCCCTTCCTCCATCAGCTCCAGGGCCGTCGCGAAGTGGACGCAGTTGCCCGCCACGACCGGGATGCGCAGCTGCCGGGCCAGGGCCGCGAAGGAGAGCTGGGTGTAGGACC
>Ga0209577_10000026_pt1 | contig 122693 bp, 117 predicted proteins | sample GraSoiAngelo_109_FD_185874 | JGI IMG/M metagenome (GOLD analysis project Ga0209577, IMG submission 185874) | Grasslands soil microbial communities from the Angelo Coastal Reserve, California, USA - 14_0903_12_20cm (SPAdes) (version 2) | ecosystem: Environmental > Terrestrial > Soil >... | reverse complement strand
CGCAGGAAGTAGAGGAGAAACGCCCGCAGGCTCGAACGCTCGACGGCGCGGGTCGTCATCGTCGCGATGTCTTCTTGGCCTTGCGCGCTGCGCCTGTCTCGGCCGCGCTGGCCGCCAGCGCCGCGTACAGCGCGTCGAACAGCGCGGCGCCGTGCGCGAGCCGCGCGGTGTCCTCCGCGTGCTGCTGCGCGATGCCGGCGACCAGTCGCTCGACCCCGGACGCCTCGGGCCGCCCGAACTTCGCTTCCTTGCAGTCGATGTCGTGCACGATCTCCGCGATGACGCGGAGCGCACGATCGCCGAGCCCGAAGCGCGCGACGAGCGTCTCGAAGGTGCAGGCATCCCCCTCGTGCGTGTACTCGGCCTCGAACATGTCGAACCGGAGCTCGCCCGGCCGCGGCCGGTACCCCTCAGCGGCGACGAACTTGAACTGCGCCTTCGAGTCGATGAACCGGCCAATGAGCCACGCGCTCGCGATGCGATCGATGTAGACCCCCTGCCGGGTTACCCACGTAGCACCGCGGGGCGCCTGGCCGGGATGAGCTGGTGGTAGGTCTTGCGTCTCCCGCGGGCGCAGCCGCGCCTCGAGCCGCGCGACCTCTTCCTGGGCCGCCCGGCGGCGCGGGGCCCCGAAGAAGTCGATGGCGACGATGTCCGCGAGGCGCCGTTTCAACCGGCTGAGATCGGCCGCGACCTGGCCGCGGCCGTCGGTTGCCTTGCGCAGGCGTTGCGCGGTCGCCACGATCTCGCCGTAATCGGCGTTCCGAGCGGTACGAAACAGCGCCTCGATCTGGGTATCGGTGAGGCCGTCGACGAAGTTGGCCTCGCAGACTGAGGCCTCCCCCCCGCCGGCCACGATCTCCCGGCTCTGCCATTGGAAGTCTTCGACCGTCTCGTCCGACCGGGGGAGCACGTACACCGAGTTCTTGATCGCGACCGCGCCGAGACGTTGTAACCGGCGCCCCACCTTGACCCGGAAGTAGTCGGGCTTGGGCGGGATCTGGTGGATCAGCAAGACCCAGCGGTTTGCAGCGGGCTCCGGCATGTCGGTGTCGTCTCCCAAACGAATCTCTTGACTATCACAAGTGTATCGTGCGAGAATTTTCCGAGCAAGATGTTGCAGGATTGGGATCACCTCACTGGAGGAGATATGGGTCAACGAATCTCGGTGCTCGCCGCGCTCCTACTGATCGTCCCCGCACGCCAGCAGGCGCAACAGCCGCTCGCGCCCGTCGATTGGAAGCAGGTGGACGCGGGGCTCGGCAAGTCCGGGGCGCTCCAGCCGGACGGGGCCTACAAAGTCGGGATGCCGCGCAGTGACCTCCACGTCACCATCGGCGGTGTGGCCGTGAAGCCCGCGCTGGCGCTTGGCTCGTGGGTCGCGTTCAAGCAGGTGAGCGACACCGAGACGATGCTCATGGGCGACCTCGTGCTGCTCGAAAGCGAGGTCGGCCCGGTCCTCGGCAAGCTCCAGGAGGGTGGGATCGAGCAGACCGCGTTGCATAACCACGTCCTGCACGAATCTCCGCGGGTCATGTACATGCACATCGGTGGGCACGGCGCGCCGGCGAGGCTCGCGGCGGCGATCCATGCCGCGCTGGCCCTCACCACGACGCCGTTCGGGGCGCCCGGGGCGGCGCCCGCCGGAAGCTTGGGCATCGACAGCGCGCAGATCGGGCAGATCCTCGGCTACCACGGTAAGGTCAACGGCGGAGTGTACCAGGTGGGCGTGCCGCGGGCGGAGAAGATCACGGCGGACGGGATCGACGTCCCTACGTCCATGGGCTTGGCGACGGCGATCAACTTCCAACCGACGGGTGGTGGCAAGACGGCGATCACCGGGGACTTCGTCTTGATCGGAAATGAGGTGAACCCCGTGATCCGTGCCCTGCGCGACAACGGCATCGCCATCACGGCTCTCCACAGTCATATGCTGACCGACAGCCCGCACCTCTTCTTCATGCATTACTGGGCGAACGACGACGCGCTCAAGCTGGCGCACGGGCTCCGCGCTGCGTTGGACAAGATGAACATCAAGAAAGCTGGCTGAGGCATCAGTTCATCACACCGAGATCGGAGGCCACATGAACATGACGAGGAAGGGATGGATTGTCCCGGTTCTGGCCGCAGCAGCGATGTGCGGGGGCAGCACGCTCGCGGCCCAGGACCACGACGCGCCGGAGGGCAACCAGACTACGCTGGCAAAGGCCCTTATGGCCGCTCGGGTGCCCCTCGAGCGGGGTCTGGCGGCGAGCGCGAGTCACGGCCAGGCGATTTCCGCTAAGTTCGAGATGGAGGAAGGCAAATTGCAGCTCTCCGTTTATACGCTGAAGGGCGGCAAGTACTTCGAGGTGATCGTCGACCACAACAGCGGTAAGGTCGTCAAGGCCGAGCCGATCACAGAAGCCGAGGACTACACCGCTGCGCAGAGCCAGACTGCGGCGATGGCGAAAGCCAAGGGGTCTCTTCGGGCAGCGGTGGAGCAGGCCCTGCGAGACAACGCAGGCTTCCGCGCCGTCAGCGTCACGCCGTCGTTGAAGGATGGCCGCGCCGTCGCCGACGTGTCGCTCGCAAAGGGCGACGAGCTCAAGACGGTTTCGGTGCCGTTGCCGTAGCGCATAGCAAACATCCGCCGGCCGGCCTTCAAGGTCAACCGTAAACTCAACACGGTCGCCCCACGGCCTTGCGCCGGCGGGCGGCCCGCCCGCACGTTAAGCGCGATCGGTTATGCTAACCCCACGAATTACGACGTCGAGACGAGGGCCACATGAGAAGTCGTACCTATCACCTGGCGCTGATATCCGGTTTCCTCCTCATCAATCAGCCGGCGCGCGCTCAGCAAGCCGCTTCCGGCCCGGTTACCACTGCCTTCCGGGCAGACGCAGAGCGGCTGTCTCGCAACCTCGTGGCCGCAGCCGACGACATGCCGGCGACCAAGTATCAGTTCAAGCCCACACCCGCGCAGATGAGCGTCGCCGAGGTGGTGCTGCACATCGCCGGAGACAGCGAGTTCGGCTGCGCGTCGCTGGGCGGCGCGAAGGCCCCTGCCGAGCCCAAGCTGACTCCCGCGGATAGTGTCCCGAAGCTGGTCGCCCGCCTCACGCGATCCTTCGCGTTCTGCCGCACCCAAATGGCCAAACTCAACGACGGCGGGTTGGGCGACAAGATTCCGGGGTACGACGGGCAAACCACTCGGGCGGCGATGATCTTCGAGCTGCACGAGGATTGGGCCGATCACTACAGCCAGTTGGCCAATTACCTCCGGCTGAACGGCATTCTGCCGCCGACCGCGAGGGGCGCAAAGTAGATATGGCCAGGAGATCACTCATGCGTCTCGCCCGCTTCGTCATGCCGGCCCTCGTCCTCGTCCTGGTACCCACGCTCCGCCAGGCGGACCGGCCCGATGACGATCCACCCAGCCGGGTCGGCCGGCTCAGCTTCCTGTCGGGCGGCGTCTCGTTTCGGCCCGCCACCGTGGACGACTGGACCGACGCCACGATCAATTATCCGCTGCACGGCGGCGACCACCTCTGGACCGATGCCGGTGCCCGCGCGGAGCTGACGGTCGGGTCGAACGCCATGCGGCTCGCTCCGCAGAGCGCCTTCGGCTTCCTGGCGCTCGACGACCGCACGACGCAAGTGCGCCTCTCGCAAGGGTCGCTCGAGGTGCGGGTGCGGAACCTCGGCGACGATGACAGCTTCGAGATCGACACGCCGGCCGGCGCGGTGTCGCTGCTCCGCCCCGGCACCTATCGCGTGGACGTGGACCCGACAGGCGATACCACCACCCTCACCGTGCGCCACGGCCAGGCCGACGTCACCGCCGCCGGCTCGGCCTTTCCGGTGCACTCGGGGGACGCGGCCGTCATCTCGGGTGGCGACTCCCCCACCTACGACATCCGCGACGCGTCGCGGCCCGACGACTGGGAGGACTGGTGCTCCAACCGCGACCGCCGCTGGGACGACTCGCGCACGGCGCACTACGTGTCCCGCGAGACCATCGGGTACGAAGACCTGGACGACAACGGCGAATGGCGCGACACGCCGGACTACGGGGCCGTGTGGTTGCCGCGCACGGCGGTCGCGGGATGGGCGCCGTACCGCTACGGTCGCTGGGTATGGGTGGAGCCGTGGGGCTGGACCTGGATCGACGACGCGCCGTGGGGCTTCGCGCCGTTTCACTACGGCCGCTGGGTGTATTGGGACGGCGCCTGGGCCTGGGTGCCGGGCCGGCGCGTGGCGCGGCCGGTATACGCACCGGCGCTGGTGGTGTTCGTGAGCGGGCGGAGCTGGGGCCTGGGTTGGTTCCCGCTCGGGCCGGAGGAACCGTACGTGCCGGCGTATCACGTGAGTAACACATACGTCCGCAACGTCAACATCACGAACGTCAACGTCACCAACATCAACGTGACCAACGTGAACGTCACGAACATCCATTATCGCAACCGCGGCGCGCCGGGCGCGATCACGGTCGTCTCGCAGGAGACGTTCGTCCGGTCGCGCCCGGTGGACAAGGGCGTGATCGTGGTGCCGCGCGAGCGGCTGGACGAGGCGCGGGTGGTCGGCAGCACCGCGCGCGTCGTCCCAGACCGGCACAGCGTGCTGGGGCGCCCCGACATCATCACGATGCGCCGACCCCCGCCCGCCGTGACCACGCGCGAGGTGGTGGTCCGGCGACAGCCGCCACCGCCTCCCGTGCCCTTCACAGCGCGCGAGCGGGCGCTGCGCGCGCATCCCGGCAGGCCGCTCGACGAGACGACCCTCGGCACGCTGCGCGAGCACACGCCTGCCACTCGCGCCAGACCGCTGGTGCGGCCCGCCGCGCCTCCCGCGACGGCAGACCACCCCGCTCCGGTGCTGCGACCGACGCGCGACGGCCTGCCACCGCCGCGCTCACTGCCGCCGGCTGTGCCATCCGAGCGGCCGGCGCCTGAAGAGCGTCCCAGCCGGGCCCCGCGCCCCGAGCGTCCGGAACGCCCGCGCCCCGCACCTCAGTCGGCGGGGCGCCCCGCGCCCGCCGAGCGGGCGCGGCCGGACGTGCAGCCCGCTCCCGAGCGTCCAACCCGCGAGCGCCGGGCGCCGAAGGGTCGTGGGGCCGAGCGGGATACGACCAAGGAGAGGAAGCCTTAGATTCCGAGCCGGGCCATGGAAACGAAGCGGCGACACGAGCACGCGCAGCCGGCGGGAGAGACCCTCCCGGCAGCGGTCTCACCCGAGCGGGTGCTGCGCGTCGTCGCTCGACCCGGCCGGAACCCCGGCACGCCGCTCGACGTCGACCTGGTGCGCGCGCTGCGCGTGAACCGCAGCGCGGTCGAGCGGCGCGCCGCCACGATTCCCACCCGTCGCACCGTAAAGAAAGAATGGCAGGCCGCCTGGCTGCTGCGGGCGATCACCTGCATCGACTTGACGACGCTCCAGGGCGACGACACGACCGGCAACGTGCTGCGGCTGTGCGCCAAGGCGCGACGCCCCGTCCGCCACGACCTGATCGCGGCGCTCGGTGCCGCCGACCTTGGGATCAAGGTGGGCGCGGTGTGCGTGTATCACGCCTTCGTCTCGGCAGCCGTCAAAGCCCTCGAGGGCTCCGGCATCCCCGTGGCCGCGGTCTCGACCGGGTTTCCGGCGGGGCTCAATCCCCTGCCCCAGCGGGTTGAGGAGATTCGCGCCTCTGTGGCCGCTGGTGCCCGGGAGATCGACGTGGTGATCACGCGGGCGTACGCGCTCACGGGAGACTGGGAGGCATTGTACGACGAGATTCGCGCGTTCCGGGACGCGTGCGGCCAGGCTCACATGAAGGTGATCCTCGGCACGGGCGACCTCGCGACGCTCGGGAACGTAGCGCGCGCCAGCCAGGTCGCGATGATGGCGGGCGCGGACTTCATCAAGACGTCCACGGGCAAGGAGCCGCTCAACGCCACGCTGCCGGTCGGCGTGGTGATGACCCGTCAGATCCGCGATTACGCCGAACGCACCGGCCACACGGTCGGGTTCAAGCCGGCAGGCGGGATCCGCAAGGCCAAGCAGGCGCTCGACTGGCTCATCCTCATGAAGGAAGAGCTGGGCGATCGCTGGCTGCGCAACGACCTGTTCCGGCTCGGCGCGTCGGCGCTGCTCACCGACATCGAGCGACAGCTCGAGCACTTCGTGACGGGTCGGTACTCGGCCGCACATAGGCACCCGATGGTATGACGACCGTCTCCGAGATATTCAAAACGATGGCATACGGGCCGGCGCCCGAGAGCGACAAGCCGGCGCTCGAATGGCTGGAGCGGCACGGGCGAGCGTTCGGGGTGTTCGTCGGGGGCCGGTGGACCAAAGGAAAGAATGGCGACGCGTTCGACGTCATCAACCCCGCCACCACTGCGCCGCTGGCGCGCGTCACGCAGGCGGGCCAGGCGGACGTGGACGCCGCCGTCGCGGCCGCACGTAAGGCCCTCCCCGCCTGGTCCGCGCTCCCGGGCCACGCCCGCGCGCGTCACCTGTACGCGCTCGCCCGTGCGGTGCAGAAGCACGCCCGGCTCCTGGCGGTGCTCGAAAGCCTCGACAACGGCAAGTCGATCCGCGAGACGCGCGATCTCGACATCCCGCTCGTCGCCCGCCACTTCTATCATCATGCGGGCTGGGCGCAGCTCGCCCAGTCGGAGTTCGCGGGTTACGGGCCCGTGGGGGTGGTCGGGCAGATCGTGCCCTGGAACTTCCCGCTCCTGATGGTGGCGTGGAAGGTGGCGCCCGCGCTCGCCGCCGGAAACACGGTGGTGCTCAAGCCCGCCGAGTTCACGCCGCTCACGGCGCTCTGCCTCGCCGAGCTGGCGCACGAGGCCGGTCTCCCGGCGGGCGTGCTCAACGTCGTGACGGGCGACGGCCGCACCGGCGAGCTGATCGTCAACCACCGGGACGTCGACAAGATCGCGTTCACGGGGTCGACCGAGGTGGGCCGCATCATTCGGAAAGCGACGGCGGGCTCGGGTAAGAAGCTCTCGCTCGAGCTCGGCGGCAAGAGCCCGTTCATCGTGTTCGACGACGCCGATCTCGACAGCGTGGTCGAGGGCGTGGTGGACGCGATCTGGTTCAACCAGGGACAGGTGTGCTGCGCCGGGTCGCGGCTGCTGGTACACGAGGGAATGGCCGACCGGCTGGTCGCGAAGTTGCGCGCGCGCATGGAGAAGCTGCGGGTGGGTCCCTCGCTCGACAAGGCGATCGACATGGGCGCGATCGTCGCGCCGGTGCAGCTGGAGCGGATCCGCACGCTGGTGAGCCGCGGCGTGGAAGAAGGGGCGACGCTGTGGCAGCCGTCGTGGGCCTGTCCCACGGACGGGTATTTCTATCCGCCGACGCTGTTCACCAACGTGTCGCCCGCGGCCACGATCGCCCAGGTCGAGATCTTCGGACCGGTCCTCGTGACGATGACGTTCCGCACCCCGGCGGAGGCCGTGGAGCTGGCCAACAACACGCCCTACGGGCTCGCCGCGAGCGTGTGGACGGAGAACGTCAACCTCGCGCTCGACGTGGCGCCCAAGATCAAGGCGGGCGTGGTGTGGATCAACTGCACGAACCTGTTCGACGCGGCATCGGGGTTCGGCGGGTACCGGGAGTCGGGGTTCGGGCGGGAAGGCGGGAAAGAGGGGATGTGGGAGTATCTCCAACAAACGCGGAACGCGGCACGCGGAACGCGGAACAAGAGACGCGCACCCGTTCCGCGTTCCGACTTCCGCGTTCCGCGTTCGAACCAAGTCCCGCCGATCGATCGCACCTACAAGCTCTTCATCGGCGGCGCGCAGGTACGCCCCGATCAGGGGTACAGCCGCAAGATCCTGGCCCCATCGGGCACGCTCCTCGGCGAAGTCGCCGACGGGAATCGCAAAGACATCCGCAACGCGGTCGAGGCGGCGCACGCGGCGGCCGCGTGGGCGCACACCAGCGGCCACGCCCGCGGGCAGATCCTCTACTATATCGCCGAGAACCTGGCGGTACGGGCGGCCGAATTCGCCGGGCTCGTCGGGGCCATGGCGGGACAGGGCGGGGCGTCGGCCCGAGAGGAGGTTGAGGCCGCGGTCGCGCGATTGTTCTCGTACGCCGCGTGGGCCGACAAGTACGACGGCGCGGTGCATCAGACGCCCATCCGGGGCGTCACCCTGGCGATGAACGAGCCCATCGGGGTGATGGGGATCGCCTGTCCTGACGAGCACCCGCTGCTCGGTCTCGTGTCCCTGGTCGCGCCCGCCGTGGCGGTCGGTAACACGGTGATCGTGGTCCCCTCTGAGACGCAGCCGCTGGCCGCCACCGAGCTGTACACGGTGCTCGAAGCCTCGGATGTCCCCGCGGGGGTGATCAACATCATCACCGGAGCCAAGGACGCGCTGGCGAAAGTGCTCGCCGAGCACGACGACGTGGACGCCGTGTGGTATTTCGGGAATCAGGCGGCCGGCGCCGAGGTTGAGCGGGCGTCGGCGGGCAACATGAAGCGGACGTGGGTGGAGTGGGACCCCCGGGACTGGATGGAGAGTGAAGGCAGGGAGTTCCTGCGACAGGCGACGCAGGTCAAGAACATCTGGATACCCTATGGAGAATAGGACAGGCCGAGGCTAGACGCACAGACGCACAGGGGAGAACAGCGAAACGGGGCCAGGACTACATGTCCTGGCCCCTGTTCTCTTCACGCCGCCAGGCGTTTGCCGTCGGCGGGCGCGTGCTTCGGCTTCGTCAACTTCCAGCGGTTGCACACGGGACAGCCGAAATAGGTCCGGCCGAGCCAGTCGGTTTCATGCTGCTGCGGGTGGCGGCAGGGCCGGCGCTGCGCGGTTCGGCGAGGCTTCCTGCGCATCGTATTCTCCTCCGCTCAAGCTGCAACGGTGAGAACACCCGGGGCCGCCCGGCGGTTCCACGGGCCCGGGGGGGGGCCGGGTCAGCCGCCGGTCTTCACGATCGCCCATCCCAGGTTCGCCATCACCCGGACCAGCCATCCGAGGCGGTCCAGATCGACGGGCTTGGTAAGGAAGGCGTCCGCGGCCAGGGCCGCGAGGTGCTCGCGCTCCTCGTCGGAGGCCGTGAGGACCACGACGGCCAGCCCGCGCAGCTGGGGATCCTCCCGGATCCGCAGCAGCACGTCGCGACCGTCCAGGCCCGGGAGGTTGAGATCGAGCAGCACGAGGTCGGGCCGGGGAGCGTCCTGGTGCGGCGGCTGGCCGCGCAGAAACGCGAGGGCGTCGGTCCCGTCGGTGACGGTCCAGACCTGGTTTCGCACCTTGGCGCGCTCGAGCGCCCGCAGGGTCAGCTCGACGTCGTCGACGTTGTCCTCGACGAGCAGGATATGGATGGGGCGTGAGGTATCGGGCATACGTTCAGACGAACGGGAAATCGGGGCGCCGGGATTTGAACCCGGGACCTTCTGGTCCCAAACCAGACGCGCTACCGGGCTGCGCTACGCCCCGTCGGCGTTGCGAGCCTCAAGTTAGCTAGTCCTTCGCCGCGGTCCAAACCGCGGCCGACGCCGGCCGATCCCGCCGGCTGCCGCGCAGACGCGCCAGGAGGGTGCGGCACTCCCACACGAAGGGCGCCGGGTCGCGCCACGCGGGGATGGCGAAGACGTGGCGACGCAGGTAGGGGCGTAGGTAGTCGCGCAACGGATAGCGCTCGGCGCGGCGACGCGTCACGCTGTAGCCCACATCGCGCAACAGGTCGATCCAGTAGACCCCCTCTTCGAAGCGCGTCGGCTCCGGCGCCACGCCGTGCACCAGATGGCGATACTGCAGCCAGGGGAAATCGATGCCGCAGCGCACCGCGAGGGCGGTCGACAGATTGTGGCGCCCGTTCACTTCCATCAGCTTGAGACGGCCGTCCCGGGGGTCGCGCTTGAACTCGGTGCAGGCGTAGCCCGAGAACCCCATGGCCCGGAGGATGGCGCGTCCCGGGGCGAGCACCTGCGGCACGAAGCGGCTCTCGACGACGCGCGGTGAGCCCACGGCCGGCGGGCCCCCGCGCACCTTCACCGCCGTGAATTCGACCAGCGGCGCTCCGTCCCACCAGTAGGAATTGTAGTTCACGCCTTCCCCATCGGCCCCGGGGATGAATTCCTGCAGCACCACCTCGCATCCCGCTGCGGTCGCCTGGTCGTAGCGCGCGAGCAGGTCCTCCCGCGTGTACACCATGAACATCTTCGTATGGAACCGCACGACGAACCGGTAGCCGCGAGACGGCTTGACGAGACAGGGGAAACGCGCGTCCTCGGCATAGCGCAGGACATCGTCGCGCGACGCGGGAGCGAGGGTGCGCGGACACGCGACGCCGATCTGTTGCGCGAGCTCGTAAGTCAGCCGCTTCTCGATGAACGTGGCGGTGATCTCCCACGGCGTGCACGCCACGGTGTAGCGATCCGCGAGGACGGACAGGTTGCGGGAAACGGCCACCACGGCTTCATCGGACGTGGGAATGAGCAGTCCCCCACCGTACCGCTCGGCCGCCGCGAGGACGTCCGTCACGAACGCGGCCTCGTCCTCGTGGGGGGGAGCGATTCGCGCTCTCGCGGTCACGTAGCGTGAGCGATGCGCCGTGTCCGTGGCACCGTAGTGCAGCACGACCACCGGCACGCGGTGGCGCCCCAGCGCGCGGACGACGCCGAGGCTGGCGGTCTCCGCGCCGAGCACGATCGCCGGGGCCAGCCTGTGGCGACGGTCCCGGGTCGCACTCGCCCGCACGGCGAGGTCGGGGATCGGATCCTGGTCGAGAACGGGCATCGTTTCAGTACTCACCGTCCGGTGATGCAGTCCCCGGGCCGCGGCGCGAGCGGCGATCCGGGAGTCGGAACCCGCCCCACCTCTGCCGTGACGGATCGACAATGGTTGTTGCAACGCCATGTAGCGAACGCACCCAATACGCCGCTGCGATCGAGACCCAGCGTCATTCATACCCGACGCGAAGCGCACGCCGGTCACGGTCTCGTCACAGTTTGGATACCTGCGCCGCTCCGGCACCGGAGTTGACCAGCGGTCGGCGACACCCGCTAAGGCATCCTTCATGTCGCCGCTCGGTCGAACCCGTGTGTGTTTGTTGTGCATCGGTGCGCTCATGTGTACCGATCGCCCACCGACTGACCCGCCCCCGCCCCCGCCCCCGGATGCCGCCGCGGTGCTGGTCGGGGCCGGCGACGTCGCGCGCTGCGATCTGGCGGACGACGAAGCGACCGCCGCCCTGCTCGATACGATCCACGGTACGATCTTCACCGCGGGCGACAACGTGTACGCCACGGATTCCGTGGCGTCCGATTTCACCAACTGTTATGGGCCGTCGTGGGGACGCTTCCGGGCACGCACCAGGCCGGCGGTGGGCCACATGGAATACTGGAGCCCCGGGGCGGCGGCATACTGGCGATACTTCGGCCGCGCCGCGGGCGATTCGGGGAAAGGCTATTACAGCTACGAGCTCGGCACGTGGCACGTCGTGGTCCTCAATTCGAGCATCGCGATGAGCGCGGGCTCGACGCAGGAGCAGTGGCTCCGCGGGGATCTCGCGACTCACCCGACGTTCTGCACGGTCGCCTACTGGCACATGCCGCGCTTCAGCTCGGTGTCCTATGCGGGCGGCGGTCAAGTCGAGCCGGCGGTCAAGCCACTGTGGGACGACCTGTACGCCGCCGGCGCCGAGCTCGTCGTCAACGCGCATTACGAGGTCTACGAGCGCTTCGCCCCGCAGACGCCCGACGGCGCAGCCGACCCGGCGCGTGGCATTCGCGAGTTCATCGTCGGCACCGGAGGGATCGGCATCAACCGATTCCCGCTGGGCCCGCTTGCGAACAGCGAGGTGCGCAACACCGGAGCGCCCGGTGTGCTGCGGCTCGCCCTCGACGACGGTGGCTATCGCTGGCGGTTCGTGCCCGTCGCGGGAGAGACGTTCGCCGACACGGGAAGCGCGCGCTGTCACGGCGCCGCACCGCCGCCACCGGTGGCGAGCCTGGACGTTTCACCCCCGTCAGCGAATCTCGCAGTCGGCGCCAGGCTCAGACTCGCAGTGGTGGCGAAGGACGCCGGCGGCAGCGCAGTGGCCGCGCGCGCGGCGACCTGGGTGAGCAGCGACACGACTGTGGTGCGCGTGAACCCGCGCGGCGTGGCCACCGCCTGGGCTCCCGGCCGCGCCACGGTCACGGCCGGCGTGGACGGTCACAGCGTCGCCGCCACCATCACCGTCACACCGACGACCGCGACGATTCTCGTCGGCGCCGGGGACATCGCCACCTGCACGGACGTGTACGACGAGGCGACCGCCGTGTTGCTCGACGCGATCCCGGGCACGGTCTTCACGGCGGGCGACAACGCGTACCCCGACGGCACCGCGACCGACTACGCCAGGTGCTATGCGCCGTCTTGGGGCCGTCATCGAGCCAGGACAAGACCCGCCCCCGGGAACCACGAATACGCGACGCCGCGCGCGGCGGGCTATTTCGCGTATTTCGGCGCCGCGGCCGGCGACACCGGGCGAGGGTTCTACAGTTACGAACTGGGGACCTGGCACGTCGTGGTGCTCAACAATTACCAGAGCATGGCCCTGGGATCACTGCAGGAGCACTGGCTGCGCGCCGACCTCGCCACGCACCCGGCGCAGTGCGCGCTGGCGGTGTGGCACGAGCCGTTGTTCTCGTCGAGCTCGGCGCATCAGGGCGGTAACCCCGCCGTGCAGCCCCTGTGGCAGGCGCTTTATGAGGCTGGTGCGGAGGTCGTGGTGACGGGTCACGCCCACGTGTACGAGCGCTTCGCGCCCCAGACCGCCGCCGGGGTGGCGGACGCCGCCACCGGCATCCGCGAGTTCACCGTGGGGACCGGGGGGGCCGCGCTCGACCAGCTCGGCGCCATCGCGGCGAACAGCGAGGTTCGCAACAACAGCGCCCGCGGCGTCCTGAAGCTCACGCTGCGGCCGTCGAGCTACGAGTGGACGTTCGTCCCGGATCCGGGCCAGACGTTCAGCGACTCGGGCGCGGCGCCGTGCCACGGACCGCCCGGCCGCTAGCCCGCGCGTCGCACCAGCACCTCGACCAGCGCGCGGATCGCCCGCCCGCGGTGCGACACCCGCTGCTTGGCCGGCAGCGGCGCCTCGGCGAACGCCATCTCGAGGTCGAGGGAGAAGAACAACGGGTCGTACCCGAAGCCCCCGGTCCCACGCGGCTCGGTGAGGACGCGCCCTTCGCACGTCGCCTCGACCAGCTGCGGCTTGGCAAGCGGTGTGTCGAGATAGGCGACGACGCAGCGATAGCGCGCGGTGCGCTGCGCGTCGGGAACGCCCGCCAGGCGCTCGAGCAGCAGCGCGTTATTGGCCGCGTCGCCGGCGCCCGCGCCGTGCATCTCCGCCCAGCGCGCCGAGAACACCCCGGGCGCGCCCTCGAGGGCGTCGACCTCGAGCCCCGAGTCCTCGGCCAAGGTCGGGACGTTGCCCCGCTTGGCGAAGTAGCGGGCCTTGGCGACCGCGTTCTCGGCGAAGCTGGTACCGCGCTCGAGATCGCCTTCGTCCGGCAGGCGCTCGAGAAACTGGTCCACCGGGAAGGCCAGCTGGAAGGGCAGACCATGGAACAGGTCGCGGATTTCACGGATCTTGCCCTCGTTGCGGGTGGCGATGAGGAGCTTCCTCGATGGGACAGAGGGAGACGTCACCGCCCGCCCTCGCCCCGCAGCCGCGCCAACAGCTCGGTCGTCGACACGCCGGCGACGAGGGGGACGCGCACGACGCGCCCGCCCCACCCTTCCACCTCGTCCGCCCCCACGATCGCGTCGCGCGCGTAGTCCGCCCCCTTGACCAGGACGTCGGGTCGGAGGCGCTCGATCAAGGCCAGCGGGCTGTCTTCGTCGAACACGACGACGCAGTCCACCGACTCGAGCGCGGCGACCAGCCGGGCACGCTCCCGCTCCGGCACCACCGGCCGGTCGCCGCGGCTCCCCTTGCTCAGCCGTCGCACCGAGGCGTCGCTGTTCACGCCGACGACCAGCGCCGCGCCCTCGGCGCGGGCCGCCTCGAGCAGGGCGACGTGTCCCACGTGCAGCAGATCGAACACGCCGTTGGTGAACACGACGGGGCCGGAGTGCCCCCGGCGCCAGCGCGCGGCGGCCTCTGCCGCCCGGATCTTCTCGGCGGTGTTCACGCGGACGCTACAGCGGCTGGGACGCTTTGGGATGAAAGGTGAAGGTGTGTTTGAACAACGGGAGCGTGACGGTCTCGCCGTATTCGGTCTCGATCACGATCTCGCGCGGCGACGCCCGGCGCGCGATGCGAATCTGCTGCGCTTCGGCCGGGAGGCCGATGTCCTGCGCGGCCGCCTGGATGCGGCGCCGGATCGTGCCGTCGTCCAGGGACGGCGCGAGCTGGGCCTGCGTCTGCATCTCGTCCAGGAGGCGGTAGTAGCGGAAGAACACTTCGCCGATGTTGACGCCGTAGTACAGGGCCGCGACGAAGAGGAGCAGGGTGACGAGACAACCCATCGAGCTCGCCCCCCGCCGGGTCACCACTGCGACTGCGCTCCGTCCACCAGGTCTCTCACGAGCTTCTGCAGCGCGATCTTGCGCCCATCCGCTTCCTGGGGCGGCCGGTATTCACCTGTCTCGCTGAGCCCCTGCCGCTGCCACAGCGTCTTGCCTTCGCGCTGGTCCAGGATCTCGACATCCACCGTGATCGACACCTGGCGCTGGGTGACGTCGGTGCGCCCCTGCCCCGCCTGGAACGAGAGCGGCACGTCGGGATCGTAGCGGGTCACCTTGCCCCGCACCACGGCGTCGGCGTTGTTCTCGCCCGCCGTGCGGAGCCCGAGCCGACCCTGGAACGCCTCGAGCACCGCATCGTTCACTTCCTTGGTGAGCGCGGGCTCGGCGGTCTGATTGTCGAATGGCAGGACCGCGACCGTCTTGATATTCGGCAGGCCGCCGCCCTTGAAGCCGTACACGCACCCCGTCAGCGCGAGGGCGAGGGCGCTAGCGGCGCCTGTGCCACGTCGCCGAATCGAACACCACCGTCGTGTCCACCGAACCGACCGTGAACTCAAAGCGCGCCGGGCCCTCCGGAAAGTCGATGCGGGCGCTGGCCGGCATCGCACGAACGTCCAACTCGGCGCGGCTGCGTGCCACCACCTTGCCCTGCCGCCGCCACTCCGCCTCGAGCACCCGCGCACCGCCCCTCGCCAGGCGATAGTCGAGCGTGTCCTCACCCTGCACGAACCGCCAGATTCGCGCACTATCCACACCCGGCGACGACACGATCCCGAACACGGCGGCGCCGACCGCCGGCGGCCGCACGATGCCGAGCCCCGCCCACAGCATCCGGACGGCCGGCACGAGCGAGCGGAAGTTCTTTTCCGGGTCGGCCCACACGGTGGTGTCGCCGACCACGAACGCCGCTCCCGCCCCCCAGTTGAACGGCCCGGCATAGTCGATGCGCAGGGAATCCGGCGGTGCAATCCGCACGGCGGCCCTGCCGGCGTAGCTCTTGCCCGCGTCGCGATACTTCCAGCGGAATCGGATCAGCGTCGAGCGAGCGGGCACGGTCGCCGCCGCCCAGACCACGCCACTGTCCCGGTCCATCGGTGCGAGCGGCATGGGCACGAGCGGCGGCAACGAGCCGGGGCAGCCGAGCAGCAGCAGCGCACAGGCGCCAATGTAGGAGAGTGCTATCCGCCGGTCAAGCGGAAAACGTTGCCGTCTCAATAGTTAAACCCGATAACGGTCAGCGGTGGATGCTCCGAATGCGCTCACCCTGCGCCACGCTCCCGAGGATCGCGAGCCCCGAGACCACCCTGCCGAATACGGTGTAGGTGCCGTCGAGACCCGGCTGCGGCGAGTGCGTGATGAAAAACTGGCTGCCCCCCGTGTCGGGCCCCGACAGCGCCATTCCCACGGTCCCCGTTTCGTAGCGCACCGGGTTCAGCTCGTCGCGCAGCACGAAACCCGGCCCGCCCCAGCCGTCACCCCGCGGATCGCCGTCCTGCACGACGAAATTCGGGACCACACGATGCCACCGGGAGCCGTCAAAGTAGCGCCGATCGACGAGCGCGAGAAAGGCCGCGACCGTGAGCGGCGCCTCGGCCGGGAACAGCTCGACCACCAGGGCGCCGCGATCGGTCTCGATGGTCACACGCGGGGGCACTTCGCCCCGACGCACCGGCAGGAGATAGCGCCGCACGACGGAGCGGTAGTCGTCGAGCGACCGTCCCGTCGCGATCGGGGCCACAGGTCCCCAGCGCGCCGCGGCGTCGGGGAGCTTCTCGGCGGCGATGCGCCGCACCTGGTAGTCGTCCGGGCGGGGCGCGCGGTCCACGAACCGGGTGGTGACGGCCGCCCTGCCCTCCGGGCCGGTGCCGGCGATGGCGCCGAGCGCGGCGACCGCGGAGAGGCGGGCATCGTCGAACGAGTCGGTCGCCGCACGCTCATAGGCGGCCGCGAGCGCGTCGACGTCGGCGAGCGCGGGATGGCGCGCGAGCAGATCGGCGGCGACGCTCCGCACGGCGGCGTCGCGATGGGCGAGCAGCGCCCGGGCGCGAGGGGCGAGGCTCGTGTCACCTTCGGCCACGACGCGGCCGACGGTCTGAAGCGCCTGCGCCACCACGCGACCGTCGGAGTCCGTCAGCTGCGCCTCGAGACGCGCGCGGTCGCGGGCGGCGCCGAACGCTTCGGCCGCGACGCTGCGCCAGCGCCAGTCCGGGTCCCGCGCCAGCTCGGCGGCGGCGGCCACGCCGGCCGCGCTGTCCGCCTGCGCCAGCGCGATCGCCGCCTGGCGGCGCAACGTGAACCGGGCGCTCGCCAGCCTGGCCCGAAGCTGCGCCGCGGCGCGGACCCCGCCCAAGACCCCGAGGGTCGTTTCGGCCTGCACGGCGACGTTCACATCCCGGTCCGTGACGAGCGGGAGCGCCAGACCGACGAGCGCGCTGTCGCGAAACGAAGCGAGCGCGCGCAACGCGTTGACGCGGACGCGACGGTCGCGATCGCCCAGCAGCGGCCGGATGCGGGCGATCACCTCCGGCGGGGGGATCTGGGCGCTGTCGCTCAAGGCACGCGTCACCCCGGGCAGGGCGACGGCGCGCACGTACGGCTCGGGATCGGCGAGCGCGCCGAGCAGCGCGGGAACGGCGCGCGCGATCCGCAGCCGCGCCAGCGAATAGACCGCGTGGGCCCGCGCGGCCGGATCGGGATCGCGGGCGAAGTCCGTCAATTGGGCCACCGGCGCGCGGGTCCCCAGGCGCCACGCCTCGAGCAGCGCGACCCGCTGGACGGCCGACGTGCCGGCCCCTGGCGCGGTCTTGACGTCGAGCAAGTCCGCCACGCCGCGCGCGCCCTCGTCCCCGCCGATCTTCGCGATGGCGGTGACCGCCTCGCATTGGGGCGCGCCGTCTCCGGTGCGCGTGAGCGCGGCGAGCGGCGCGACCGCCCGCGCATCTTTGAGCAGCCCGAGCGCGAACGCGGCTGCCGCCTGGACGGGCGCGCTCGAGTCCCGCAGCGCCGCGAGGAGCGGCGCCACGGCGGCCGTGTCGCCGCTGCGGCCGGCGGCGAGGGCCGCCTGTCGGCGCACGAATGGGTCGGCAGCCCCGAGCGTCTCACGCGCGAGTCCCGCGTCGAAGGCGCGGGCGTCCGTCGCGGCGAGGAGACGGGCCAGCGCGTCCACGGCTCCCTCCTCGCGCTGGGCCGCGGCGGGGCGCGCCGCGAGCAACAGCACTACGAGCAGCACGCGAGACCTAGAGGCGAACCGGGTCCGGAGTCGCTTCGAGCAGGTCGAGGACATGCGCGGGGAGACGCGTGAGCGTGTGCTGGTGCGTGAGGGACACGAGCGAGGTCACACCGGTCGCGAGCAGATCGCCCGTGGCCGCACGATCGACGGCATAGCCGAAGGTGACGCGTCGCGACTCCACCTCGCGGACCCAGCAGCGCACCCGGACCAGATCGTCGTAGCGCGCCGCCGCGCGGAAGCGGACATCGACCTCGGACACCGCGAGGTACACGCCCTGCTGCTCCAGCTCTTTGTAGGCGACCCCGGTCTCGCGCATCAGCTCGGTGCGGGCGCGATCGAACCAGATCAAGTAGTTGGCGTGGTAGACCACGCCCATCTGATCGGTCTCGGAGTAGTTGACGCGGAGCGTTATCGAGCTGATCACGCCGGGGCAACATCCACAGCCGATCGGCAAAAGTCAAATACGACAGGCGCTTGCGGGCGTTTCGCGGGATTCCTAGCTTGGGGCGTGCCCGCCCCAGCTTCGCGCGTGCTCGTCGTCGCCGACGCCCACCTGGGCCAGGTGCCACCCGCCGTCGCCGCCGCGTTCCACCGTTTCCTCGACGCAGTGCCGGACCTGGGCGACGCATTGCTCATCAACGGCGACCTGTTCGACTTCTGGTTCGAGTACCGGGCGGTGATCCCGCGGCGTCACTTCGGGACCATCGCGAAGCTCCATAGCGTGCGCACCCGCGGCGTCCCCGTCACCTTCGTGGGCGGCAACCACGATCGCTGGGGCGGCGATTTCCTCACCAAAGATCTAGGCATCGCGTTCTACGCCGGCGAGGCCGAGATCGACGTGGCGGGACGCCGCGCCTTCGTGGCCCACGGCGACGGGCTGACCGAGCAGCATTGGAGCGCGCGCCTCATGCACCGTGTGACCCGCCACGCCGCCACCATCCGGCTGTTCCGCGCGCTCCACCCGGATCTGGGGTTCTGGATCGCGCACCAGCTGTCGCGCAAGCTCGCGGACACCACCCGCGACCGGGCCGTGCTGGACCGCGCCGAGCGCGCGCAGGCCCGCTACGCCGAGGAGCTGCTGGCCCGGCGACCTGACCTGCAGCTGGCGATCCTCGCCCACACGCATCGACCTGCCATCGCCGAGCTCCCGAACGGGCGAGCGTATGTCAACCCGGGCGCCTTCTTGGATGGGGGACGCTACGCCATGGTCACGCGGGACGGCATCGAGCTGAAGACGTTTCAGTAATACGTCACGGAGGGTCGTCGCGAGAGGACGTCAACCCAGCGGGACGACCTCGACGATCTGCAGCTTCTCTCCGAGGAACCGCGCACCGACACGGCGGAAGTGCGGCTCGTCGTCCGAGACCACGAAGCGGTGAACGGCGGCGGCATCGGGTGCCGTCGCGAGGCCTCCCTGCTCCAACGCCTGCGCGACTACCTTGGCCGTCTCCTCCGCGCTGTCCACGAGCGTCACGCCGGACCCGAGCACGCGCGCCAGCAGGGGCTTGAGCAGCGGGTAGTGCGTGCATCCGAGCACGAGCACATCGACGGCGGCGCGCTGCAACGGCTCGAGATACTGCCGCGCGATCAGCTCGGTGGCGGGGTGGTCGAACCACCCTTCCTCGACGAGGGGCACGAACAGGGGGCAGGCCTGCGCGCAGACGGGCGTATCGGGCCTGAGCGCCTTGATGGCCCGCTCGTAGGCACCGCTCGCGACCGTGCCCGCAGTCCCAATCACGCCGACCTTCCCGGAGCGGGTCGCCGCCACGGCCGCGCGCGCGCCCGGCTCGATCACGCCGACCAGGGGGACTGGGCAGCGGGCGGCGAGGTAGTCGAGCGCGTGTGCGCTGATAGTGTTGCAGGCCACGACCAGGGCCTTTACACCGCGCCCCAGCAGGTACGCGAGAATCTCACCCGCGTAGCGGCGCACCGTGTCCGGTGACTTGGGACCGTATGGGACGCGCGCGGTGTCGCCGAAGTAAATCACCGACTCCTGGGGCAGGCGCTCGAACAGGGCGCGCGCCACCGTGAGGCCGCCGATCCCCGAGTCGAACACGCCGAGCGGAGCGCGGTTCACGGGCGGGGCACCGGCACGCTGAGCCCGACGCCGCCGGGAAACGCCCGGACCTTCAGATCCTTGGGGAAGTCCTGGAGGTGCGCCGAGACGAACGCTTCCGCGCCGGCAAACAGGTGGTTGAAGATCCACAAGAAGAGCCAGTCCTGCACCTCCTGCCGCTTGGCCCCCACGTTCGCCGATCGAGCCTCCTGCAGGTAGTGAAACTCCGATCGCGCTTTGAGGGTCATCATCGCGCTCACCCCTTCCCACGTCGCGAACACGGCGCCGGCGACGTGCCGTCCCGTCACCGCTTGACCCCACCCGGGCACGAGGAGCGACCGCAAGAACGCCCCCATCGGCCGGATGCGATGGGTCGTATCGGACGCGACGACCACGGCGCCCGTCGTGACGATCGGCGGCGGGGCATGGGACGTATCGGGAACCTGGGCGGCGAGGCGGACGGTCGGTCCGGCGGACAGGAGCAACATGGCGACGAGCCCGAGCCGGTGTCCCGTCACCGTGCCACCAGCACCTTGAGCCGGCCCGGCCGCACCCGCACGGTGCACTCGCCCACGGCCGACTCGCGCAACTCGCCGTCCAGGTGGAGCACCAGCGGCCCCTCGAGAGAGCGCAGCGTGATCGAGCGCGTCTGGAACAGCGTCACCTCCCGCATCGTGCCGTGGGTGCCGCGCATCACGCGCGGCACGGCGAGGAGAAACCGCGCGAGCGAGACGCGCCGCACGACGCACACGTCCAACCGCCCGTCTCCGGGGAGCGCCGCCGGAGCGAACCGATAGCTCCCTCCCGCCGTGGTGCCATTGCAGATCTCGACCATCATCATGTACCCCGTCTCGCCGAATCCGGACGCCCGCACTTCGAGGCGCGGCGGCCGGAACCGCGCGAACGCGCGAAACACGGGCACGAGATACGACAGGAACCCCGACAGACCCGGCATCGCGTTCCGGACGCGCACGACCTCGGCCCCAAACCCGACTCCTGCGCTGTTCACGAAGTACTCGTCGAGCACGTGACCGACGTCGAACGCGACCGCGTGGGCCGTGACCAGCCGTCGGACCGCACGCACCGGACTGTGCCGCGCCAGGCCGACGAGCTTCGCGAAGTCGTTGCCGCTGCCGATCGGCACCACACCGAGCACGGCACTCTCCCCGCCCCCGCCTTGCAACAGGCCGTTCGCGACCTCGTGCACCGTGCCGTCACCGCCCACGGCCACGACGCAGCGGGCACCCGAGCGGACCGCACGCGCCGCGAGCTCGACACCGTGTCCGGGACGGTCGGTACGCTCCGCTTCCACGGCCCAGCCCTGGCGCCGCAACTCGCGCACGATCGGGTCAAGCGCGCGCGCCGCCGCACCGCGCCCCGCGGCCGGATTGAGGATGACGTGGGCATGGACCAGAGGCCCCATTATACGCAATGAGGCCCGATCCGGCAGCGGATCGGGCCTCGACTCGTACAGCCGACCTTCCCGTCACCCCGGGCTCGCGCCCAGGGTCAGGTCAAGCACTAGGCAGCAGGTTTGCTGACCGAGTACTGGCCGCAACCGGTGAACGTAATCGTCACGGTAGTGGACGTCGTGCCCTTGGTCACCTGCACCGAGATCGTCCCCGAATCGAACCGCGGCTCGACATTGCAGCTCGCGTTGTAGTGCAACGGATCGGTGGTGGTCACGGACAGGGAGTAGCTGTTGGTGCCGGACGTGTACGCAGACTTCCCGGCAATGGTCCAAACGCCGCTCGGGAGGCGCGAGCCGAGCTGGATCGACCCGGCCTGGTCGGCGGTGAAGGTCGCCAGCCACTTGCGCACGTGGGATGCGGTCGTGCCGGTGGCGAAGGTGTATTCGGTCGTCATGGTATCGGCGAGCTGCACCCGGTCGGCGGTCGGCACAACCGAGCGGACGCCGGTTTCGACCACGGAGCGCGTGGCCCCCGTCGCCGAGTTGGTCACCGTGCGCGTGAGCGCGTTGGAGCGCATCCGGAACGCCCGGTCGGTGATCGCCGGTGTCGGATCGACGAGGTCGATCGAGCCGCTCACCGCGACGGTGTGCCCGTCGCCGGTGAAGGTGCAGCCGGTGAAGTCAACGCGCACCGAGTCGGGTACCGGGTCGCCGTCGGAGTTGGTCGGCGGGGACGGGCTCCGCGTGGGCGTGCAGGTCGCGGACGACGTGGCCAGCGCCGGCGAGCCGGGCATCGGGGCCACGGCGAACGGCGTGCCGGTCGCGGCGTCGAGCGTCGCCCCATCGACGAGCGAGGCCGCATCGGTGGCGACGACTTCGGCGACGGCGTTGGCTTGCGGTTGAGTGAGGACGGAATTCTGGGGCGAGGTTACGGGTGAGGGGGAACATGCGGCGAACAGCGCGACGGTGATCGTACCGGCGGCGGCCCGCCAGGCATTCGGGGTGATGCGGCGCATACGACAATCCTCCGACGGTTCGGGTGCGAGGGCGCTGCTCGAGAGACGCCGGTTAGACGGATGCTCCATTTCGGCCGTTAACAGGACCCGGCAGCGCGTCCGCAGGTAAAGACTGCGCGGGTTGCCCGGCGGTCACAGCGTGACGCGGGTCACACTTTCAGGTACCCCCGCGCGAGCAGCAGCTCGGCGTTGAGAATCGCCGCGCCCGCGGCCCCGCGGATCGTGTTGTGGCTCAACGCGACAAAGTGGTGCCCCAGCACCGTGTCCCGGGCGATGCGGCCGACGGTGACGCTCATGCCCCGCCCGGCGTCGCGGTCGAGCCGCGGCTGCGGGCGGTCCGGCTCGTCGCGTACGAGAATCGGCCGCGCCGGGGCGCTGGGGAGGCGGAGCTCCTGGGGCAGCCCGGTGAAGGACGCGAACGCCTCGCGTAGCTCCGCGGGGTCCGCCGCGCGGGCGAGCTTCACCCGCACCGCCGCCAGGTGCCCATCGACGACGTTCACGCGGTGGCACTGCGCGCTCACGGCAAAACTCGCGGGCGCCACTCGACCGGCATCGAGGGAGCCGAGGATCCTCCGCGTCTCGCGCTCGATCTTTTCCTCTTCTTCGGGGATGAACGGGACCACGTTGTCGGTGATGTCGAGCGACGCCACGCCGGGGTATCCCGCGCCGGAGATGGCCTGCAGCGTCGTGACGGCGACGGCCGCGATGCCGAACCGGGCGGCGAGCGGCGCCAAGGCGAGCGCGATCATCACCGTCGAGCAGTTGGGGTTCGCGACGATGAACCCACCCCCCGTCTGCTTGCAGGCGTCGAGCAGCGCGAGGTGGTCGGGGTTCACCTCCGGAATGAGCAGCGGCACCGCATCGTCCATGCGGTGCGACGACGAATTGGTCAAGACCCGGTATCCGGCGCGGGCGAACCGCGTCTCCACAGGCCCCGCCACGTCGGACGGCAGGCTCGAGAATACGACGTCGCAGTCGAGCGGCGGCTCGGGCGCCTGGACCACGAGGCCGCGTACCGCGTCCGGCACGGCGCCCGGGAGCCGCCAGGCACAGGCCTCGGCGTAGGGCCGGCCCTGCGACCGGTCGGAAGCCGCGAGCGCGGTGACGGTGAACTGAGGATGCTGCTCGAGCAGCTGCAGGAAGCGCTGCCCGACCGTACCCGTCGCCCCGAGGATGCCGACCCGAACCGTCCCCATCGCTGCTCCTTGACGCACCGGACGCCTGCGGCGAGTATTGAACATACACACAACCGCAGTGCTCGTGGTGCTTTGCCGCGTATTGCCGCCACGTTAAACAAGGTGCTAAAAAGCGACCGCCCGCGGCGTGGCATTGCCCGGGCTTTTCTGTTTTCAGGGAGACGAGGACGGCGGATGCGAGCGAGCGTAACGGTGCGCGTGCCCGGCTCGACGGCCAACCTGGGGGCCGGCTTCGACTGCGTGGGCGTCGCCGTCCCGCGCTGGCTCCGCCTGACCGTCCAGCTCGAGGCCCGCGTGGGCAGCGCGGTCGGCCCGCCCACGATCGAGCGTGGCGGCACGCTGCGTGCGCTCGAAACGCCCGCGGACGCGGACTACCTGTATCGCGGCTTCGCCGCCGCGTGTCGCCGCTCCGGGCGCGACGTGCCCGCGGGCCTCGTGCTCACCGCCGAGTCGGAGATACCGGTGGCACGCGGGCTCGGGTCGTCCGCGGCGGCCGGGGTCGCCGGAGCCGCGGCTGCGGCCGTGCTGCTCGACCTGTCGCTCGAGGGCGTCGCCCTGGCCGAGCTCGCGACGGAGCTCGAGGGCCACCCCGACAACGTGGCTCCCGCCGTGTTCGGCGGAGCGACCCTCGCCCTGCAAGGGCCGAACGGGCTGATCGTGGCACCGCTGGTCGTCCATGCATCGCTCGCGTTCGTATTCGCGGTGCCGGACTTCATGGTGGAGACGAAGCGCGCGCGCGCCGCCCTGCCCGCCACCCTGCCGCACCAGCAGGCGGTGCGCGCGGCGGCGAAGAGCGCCGCGCTGGTGCAGGGCCTCGCGCACGGCGACGCGCGGCTGCTCGCGGCGGCGCTGGACGACGTGCTGCACGTGCCGTATCGGCGGCAGCTGGTGCGCGGCTACGACGAGGTCACGAGCGCGGCGCGGCAGGCTGGGGCCTACGGTGCCACGCTCTCGGGCTCCGGGCCGACCGTGGTCGGGCTGTGCCCTGCGGCGCGCGCCGCCCAAGTCGGGGATGCGATGGTGCGCGCGTGGCGCGCCTGCGCCGTGGCCGCCGACACGTTCCACGCCGACCGCCCGGCCGGCGGTTACGAGACGGCCTGAGCCATGGCCAGGGCTCGCCCGACCCATCCTCCCCATATCCACAAGTTCGGCGGCGCGTCGCTCGCGGACGCCGCGGCGATTGGCCATGCCGTCGGGATCGTGCTGGCCCAGCGCCCGGGCCCGCTGGTGGTGGTCGTGTCGGCGATGAGCGGGGTGACGGACGCGCTGCTCGACGGCGCCGCCCGCGCCGCGCGCGGCGACGCGAGTCATGTGCGGGCGGCCGCCGAGGCACTGCGCGCCCAGCACGCGGCGGCGGCGCGGGCGCTCGTCCCCGCGGGCGCCCGCCTGCAGGAGTTGCTGCGATCGATCGACGAGGCGTTCACCGAGCTGGACCAGGTGGCGGGCGGCCTCGGCATCCTGCGCGAGCTCACGCCGCGCACGACCGACTACCTCGCGGCACGCGGGGAGCGGGTATGCGCGCGGCTGTTCGCGGCCGCCCTGGACGCCGCCGGCTGCCCGGCCGCCTACGTCGATGCTACCGAGATCGTGCAAACCGACGGCACGTTCGGCAACGCGTCGCCCGACTTGCGGCGCACGGAGCGCAGCGCCCGCAAGGCGCTGCGACCCGTGCTGGCCCGTGGCGCCGTGCCGGTCGTGCCCGGTTTTCTCGGCGCGGCGCCGGACGGCCAAGTCGCGACGCTGGGCCGGGGGGGCTCGGATCTCACGGCGACGCTCCTGGCCCGCGTGCTCGGCGCACGCGAGGTGTCGCTCTGGAAGGACGTGCCGGGCCTCTTGACCGCGGATCCGCGCATCGTGCCCGATGCCCGCGTGGTGCCGCAGGTGCACGTCCGGGAGGCGGCGGAGCTCGCCTACTACGGCGCCAAGGTGCTGCACCCCCGGGCGTTGATCCCCGTGATCAAGCGCAACGTGGCGATCCGGATCCGTCCCTTCGCCGACCCCGCGTCGCTCGGCACGGAGATCTCGCGCCGCCGCACGCTGCATCAGTATCCCGTGAAAGCATTGTCCGCCATCCCGCGCCAGGCGCTGCTCACGGTCGCCGGGAGCGGCATGCTCGGCGTTCCGGGCATCGCGGCCCGGACCTTCGCCGCGGTGCACCACGAGGGCATCTCCGTCTCGCTCATCACCCAGGCGTCGTCCGAGCACTCGATCTGCTTCAGCGTGCCCGAGGAGAGCGCCGAGCGAGCCCGCAAGAGTCTGGAGGAGACGTTCCGGCCCGAGATCGCGCGCCAGGAGATCGACGGCGTGGAGGTGCAGCGCGGCCTCGCCACGCTCGTCGTGGTGGGGCTGGGGATGGCAGGCACGCCCGGCATCGCCTCGCGCGTCTTCTCGGCGCTGGCCGAGGCGCGCATCAACGTCATCGCGACGGCGCAGGGCTCGTCCGAGCTGAATCTCTCGCTCGTCGTCGACGCCAAGGACGCCCCGCGGGCGCAGCGCGCCGTGCACGCGGCGTTCCAGCTCTCGAAGATCGGGGGCGGCGCCGTGGCGCATCCCGAGCGAACGGACGTGGTGCTCCTGGGCTTTGGACAGATCGGGCGGACGCTCGCGCCCATGATCGCCAAGGTGAAGCAGGATTCGCTCACGCTCCGCATCGTCGGACTGATCGACACGAGCGGGCTGGTGTTCGACGCGCGCGGCCTGTCCCCGCGGCGGCTGGCGGCGCTCGCGGCCGCCAAGGCCAAGGGCACCCCCCTCACCAAGGCGACGGGGGGGCGGCGGGCGAGCACCGCCGAGGCAGTGGGGTTCGTCGCGCGGCACGCCCTCGCGAACCCGGTGCTCGTGGACCTCACGGCCGACGACACGACCGACACGATCAAGGCAGCGCTCGGCGCGGGGATGCACGTGGTGCTCGCCAACAAGCGCCCGGTGACCGCGGACAAGCGCCGCTACGATGCCCTGCGGGCCGCCGCGCAGGCGCACGGCCGTCGCCTGTTGCACGAGGCGACCGTGGGCGCGGGCCTGCCGATCATCGACACCTATCAGAAGCTCGTGGACTCGGGCGACCGCGTCGCGAAGATCGAGGGGTGCCCCTCCGGCACGCTCGGGTATCTGTTCGGCGAGCTGGGCCGGGGCACGCGCTTCTCGGCGGCGCTGCGCGGCGCGATCGCCAAGGGATATCCCGAGCCCGACCCGCGCGAAGACCTCTCGGGGCTCGACGTCGCGCGCAAAGCGCTCATCCTCGGGCGGCTGCTCGGCTTCCCGGGAGAGCTCGCGGACATCGCCGTCGAATCGCTCGTGCCGGACGGGGCCGACCGCCTGTCGTTGGACGCGTTCCTGCGCCGGTTGGAGGAATACGACGGGGCGTGGGAGAAGCGCGTGGCCGCGGCGGCGGAGCGGCACGGGGTGCTGCGCTACCGGGCGATCGTGACGCCGCGACGGATCCGCGTGGGACTCGTGGTAGTGGACGCGGCGAGCCCGATGGCCTCGCTCAACGGGACCGACAATCAGTTTATCTTCACGACCATGCGCTACAAGAAGAATCCCCTCGTCATCACCGGACCGGGCGCAGGGCCGGCGGTGACCGCGGGTGGAATTCTCAACGACGTACTGAAACTCGCAGGCGCATGAGCGACACGTGGCAGCTCTGCACGAGCTGTGGCAGCGAGATTCCCGAGTCCGATCCCCATCCCCGCTGCCCGCGGTGCCGCGGCCTGCTCGAGGTGCGCCACCGCCCGCCGGCCCAGGGCGGTGCCGCGCTGCGGGCCACGTTCGACGCGCGCTGGGGCGTGCGGCAGGGCGTGCTGGCGTCGGGCGTGTGGCGCTACCGCGAGGCCGTGCTCCCGAGCGCGCCGCCGCAGGACGTGCTGTGCTACCCGGAGGGCAATACGCCCCTCCTGACGAGCCCGGCCGTGGCACGCTGGGCGGGTCCGACGGGCCTGCTGCTCAAGCACGAGGGCCACAACCCGACGGGCTCGTTCAAGGACCGCGGCATGACCGTGGGCGTGACGCAGGCCCGGCGCATCGGCGCGCGCGCGGTGGCGTGCGCCTCCACCGGCAACACCGCCGCGGCCCTCGCCGCCTACGCCGCCCTGGGCGGCCTGCCCGCCCTGGTGCTCGTTCCCAAGGGGCACGTCGCCCTGGGGAAGCTGGCGCAGGCGCTCGCCTACGGGGCGCGCACGCTCCTGGTGCGGGGCAACTTCGACCAGTGCCTGGAGCTGGCCGACCAGGCGAGCGATCGGCTGGGCGTATACCTTCTCAATTCGGTGAACCCGTTCCGGCTCGAGGGTCAGAAGACGATCGTGCTCGAGCTGCTGCAGCAGCTCGCGTGGCAGCCGCCCGACTGGATCGTCGTGCCCGCGGGCAACCTCGGGAACACGGCGGCCTTCGGCAAGGCGCTGGCGGAGGCGTGCGAGTGGGGACTGATCGACCGCGTCCCCCGTCTCGCCGCGGTGCAGGCGGAGGGCGCGGCGCCCTTTGCGTTGAGCTTCCGGGAGGGATTCGCGCGGCGTCACCGCGTAGAGCCGCACACCGTCGCGACCGCGATTCAGATCGGCAACCCGGTGTCGTACGACCGCGCCGTCCGCGCCGTGCGCGACACCAAGGGCGTCGTCATCGCGGTGACCGACGATGAGATTCTCGAGGCCAAAGCGGTGGTCGACGGGGCCGGCATCGGCTGTGAACCCGCGAGCGCGGCCGCCATCGCCGGCACGCGACGGCTGGGGCGCGACGGAGTGATCAAGGCCGGGGAGCGCGTCGTGGCGATCCTCACCGGACACGTCCTCAAGGATCCGGCGAGCGTGACGTATTATCACATGGAGCGCGATCCGGCCCCGCCACACGCCAACCGGCCGGTCGAGATCGACCCGCACTTGGACGACGTGGAACGAGCGATGAAACGATGAGCCCCCTCCGGAGCCACACGATTACCGCGGGTGTGGAACGCACGCCCAACCGCGCGATGCTGCGCGCCGTCGGGTTCGGGGATCAGGACTTCACCAAGCCGATCATCGGCATCGCGAACGCGCACAGCACGATCACGCCCTGCAACGCCAAGCTCAACGACCTGGCGCTGCGCGCCGAGGCAGCCGTGCGCGCCGCGGGCGGCATGCCGCAGACCTTCGGGACGATCACGGTAAGCGACGGCATCTCCATGGGCACCGAGGGAATGAAGTACTCCCTCGTGTCGCGCGAGGTGATCGCCGACTCGATCGAAACCGTGTGCAACGCGCAGTCCGTGGACGGCGTGCTCGCCGTGGGGGGGTGCGACAAGAACATGCCGGGGGCGCTGATCGCGATCGCGCGCATGGACATCCCGGCGGTGTTCGTGTACGGCGGCACCATCAAGCCGGGCCATTACAAGGGACAGGACCTGACGGTCGTGAGCGCGTTCGAGGCGGTCGGCCAGTACAGCGCGCGCAAACTCTCCGAGGCGGACCTGCTGGAGGTGGAGCGCCGGGCCTGCCCGGGCGCGGGCGCGTGCGGCGGCATGTTCACGGCGAACACGATGTCGTCGGCCATCGAGGCAATGGGGATGAGTCTGCCGTATTCGTCGACCATGGCCGCCGAGGACGGCGAGAAGGGCGACAGCGCCGCGCGCTCCGCCGAGGTGCTCGTGGAGGCGGTACACCACGACCGGCGCCCGCGGGCGATCCTCACACGCGCGGCGTTCGAGAACGCCATCGCCGTCGTCATGGCGCTGGGCGGCTCGACCAATGCGGTGCTGCACCTGCTCGCCATCGCGCGAGCCGCAGGCGTGCGGCTCGCGCTCGACGATTTCGAGACGCTCAGGGGGCGCGTGCCGGTGCTGTGCGACTTGAAGCCCTCGGGCCGGTTCGTGACGACCGACCTGCACGCGGCGGGTGGCGTCCCCCAAGTAATGAAGATCCTGCTGGCGCATGGTGCGCTGCACGGCGACGCGGCCACCGTGTCCGGGCAGAGCGTGGCCGAGGTGCTCCGGGACGTGCCGGAGGAGCCGCGCCGTGACCAGGACGTGATCCGGCCGTGGGGTCGGCCGCTCTACCCGCAGGGACATCTCGCCGTGCTGCGCGGCAACCTGGCGTCCGAAGGCGCGGTCGCGAAGATCACCGGGATCAAGCACCTGAAGATGACGGGCCCGGCGCGCGTGTTCGACTGCGAAGAGGACTCGCTCGCCGCGATCCTCGCGGGCCGCATCAAGCCGGGAGACGTGCTCGTGATCCGGTACGAGGGTCCCAAGGGGGGACCGGGGATGCGCGAGATGCTCTCCCCCACGGCGGCGATCATCGGGGCGGGGCTGGGCGACCAGGTGGGCCTCATCACGGACGGGCGGTTCTCGGGTGGGACGTACGGCCTGGTGGTGGGGCACGTGGCACCGGAAGCGGCCGTGGGGGGCGCGATCGCCCTGGTGCGGGACGGAGACCCGGTCACGATCGACGCCGAGCGGCGGCGGCTCGAGCTGGACCTGCCCGACGCGGAGATCGCGCGGCGGCGCGCGGCGTGGAAGCCACCTGAGCCGAAGTACACCACGGGGGTGCTGGCGAAGTACGCGAAGCTGGTGTCGAGCGCGAGCCTGGGGGCGGTAACCGACCTCACCCCCTGACCCCCTCTCCACTACGTGGAGACGGGGAATTATCTGACCAGTGAAAGCGGCCGTTTCGCCGGCGACCGCACCAGCTCGGCGATCCAGCCACCCATCTCGCGCGTGCCGATCATGCGGTCGCTGGGCCGCGCGATGTCGCGCGTGCGCGCCCCCTGCTCCAGCGCCGCGGCGATCGCCTGCTCCACCGCCCCCGCGGGCTCCGCCAGCCCGAGCCCGTGGCGCAGCAGCAGCGCCGCCGATGCGATCGCCCCGATGGGGTTGGCCACGTCCTTGCCCGCCAGCGCCGGCGCCGAGCCGTGGATCGGCTCGAACAGGCCGGGGCCATCGCCCAGCGACGCCGACGGCAACAGTCCCAGCGATCCCGCGAGCACGGCGGCCTCGTCGCTCAGGATGTCCCCGAACATGTTCTCCGTGAGCAGGACGTCGATGCCGGCGGAGTCGGTGACGAGCCGCATCGCGGCGTAGTCGACGTAGGCGTGCTCCAGCGTGACGTCGGGATAGTCCTGCGCCACGCGCGTCACCGTCTCGCGCCACAGCTGCGACGTCTCGAGCACGTTCGCCTTGTCGACGGACAACAGCCGCCGGCGCCGGGTCCGGGCCGCGGCGAGCGCCACGCGGGCCACACGCTCGACTTCGGCCTCGGTGTAGCGCAGCGTATTCACCGCCGCCCGCCCGCCATCCTCCCGGCCGCGGGGCTCGCCGTAGTACAACCCCCCGACGAGCTCGCGCACGATGAGGATGTCCACGCCCGCGAGGTGCTCGGGCTTCAAGGGCGAGCAGAAGGCGAGCGCCGGGTTGGTCGCCACGGGCCGCAGGTTCGCGTACACGCCGAGCAGGCCGCGCAGGGCGAGCAGACCGGATTCGGGCCGCATCCGTCGGGGCGCATGATCGAGCGACGGATCGCCCACGGCGCCCAGCAGCACCGCGTCCGCCTTCACGACGGCGGCCCGCGTCTCGGGCGGCAGGGGATCGCCCGCCGCCGCGACGCCGGCCGCCCCCACGGCGTAATCCTGCAGCGCGAACTGGAGTCCGAATCGCTCGCCCGCGGCCTGCAGCACGCGCACCGCTTCGCCCGTGACTTCCGGCCCGATCCCGTCGCCCGGGAGGACCGCGATCTGGTACTCCTTCATGCTACGTCTCCCTCCCCTGAACGCGGAACGCGGAAGTCGGAACGCGGAACAGCGAGGTCCGACGCCCGCCCTGCTGTTCCGCCTTCCGCGTTCCACCTTTCGCGTTCGAACGCCGCAATCTGACCTTCCGCGAGGAGTGTACGCCCGATCTCGTCGAGCCCGCGGAGCAGCATCTCGCGATGATAGGAGGCGATGCTGAACGCGGCGTGGAAGCCCGCGTCGTCGACCACGGTCTGGGCCTCGAGATCGACGACCACATCGTAGCGGCCCGCGGCGCGCGTGTGGCGGGCGAACAGCTCGGCGATTTCCCCCGTCACCAGGCGCACGGCGAGGAGCCCGTTCTGGCAGCAGTTCGCGTAGAAGATGTCGGCGAACGACTCCGCGATGACGACGCGGAGACCGTGCTCGCGCAGCGCCCACACGGCGTGCTCGCGCGACGAGCCGCAGCCGAAGTTCGCGCCCGCGAGCAGAATGCTCGCCCCCGCGGCGGCCGGCTGATTCAACTCGAACGCGGGGTCGGGGGAGCCGTCGGCGCGGTAGCGCCAGTCGTGGAACAGAACCGGTGCAAACCCGGTGCGCTCGATGCGCTTGAGAAACTGCTTCGGCACGATCTGGTCGGTGTCGACGTTGACGCGCGGCAACGCCGCGACCCGGCCGGCGTGACGGACGAAGGGCGTCACGCCCACCTCCGGATGTCGACCAGGTGCCCGGCGATCCCGGCGGCGGCCGCCATGGCGGGACTCATCAGGTGGGTACGGCCGCCACGCCCCTGGCGGCCTTCGAAGTTGCGGTTCGACGTCGCCGCGCAGCGCTCACCGCTCGCCAGGATGTCCGGGTTCATGCCGAGGCACATCGAGCAGCCCGAATTACGCCACTCGAACCCCGCCTCGCGGAACACCCGGTCGAGTCCCTCGGCTTCCGCCTGCGCTTTGACCTGCTGGGAGCCCGGCACGACCAGCGCGCGAACGCCCGCTGCCACGCGTCGACCCCGCACCACCCTGGCCGCACTCCGCAGATCCTCGATCCGTGCGTTAGTGCAGGAGCCGAGAAACACACGATCGATGGGGAGGCCCTCGAGCGGCGTACCGGGCTGCAGGTCCATGTACGCGAGCGCGCGCTCCACCGCCTGCCGCTCGGCTGCCGAAGCGAAGCCCGCCGGGTCGGGGACGCGCGCCGTGATGTCCGCCACCATACCGGGGTTCGTCCCCCAGGTCACCTGCGGCCCGACCCTCGCCGCGTCCAGCGTCACACGCGCGTCGTAGGTCGCGCCGTCGTCGCTCTTCAGGCGGCGCCAGCGCGCGACCGCCCGGGTGAACCGCTCTCCCTCGGGCGCGCGCGGGCGCCCGGCAAGGTAGGCGAAGCTGGCGTCGTCGGGCGCGATCATCCCGGCCCGGGCGCCCGCTTCGATCGACATGTTGCAGACCGTCATGCGGCCCTCCATCGAGAGCCCGCGGATCGCCTCGCCCGTGTACTCGATCACGTGACCGGTCGCCCCCGCCGTCCCGATGCGCCCGATCAACGCGAGGATCAGGTCCTTGGCGGTGACTCCGGAGGCCGGCGCCCCCTCGAATCGGACCTCCATGGTCTTGGGTCGCATGACGACGAGGCACTGGGTCGCGAGCACGTGCTCGACCTCGCTCGTCCCGATGCCGAAGGCGAGCGCCCCGAACGCGCCGTGCGTGGACGTGTGCGAATCGCCGCACACGATCACCATCCCCGGCTGCGTGAGGCCCAGCTCGGGGCCGATGACGTGCACGATGCCCTGGCGAGGGGATGCGAGGTCGAACAGCTCGATACCGAACTCGCGCGCGTTCGCCGCGAGCGCCCCGACCTGCCGGGCCGCCAGGGCGTCCGTGATCGGAAGGGCGCGATCACCGGTCGGCACGTTGTGGTCCGCGGTCGCAACCGTCAGCTCGGGCCGACGCACCCGGCGTCCCGCCAGCCGCAACCCCTCGAACGCCTGGGGTGAAGTCACCTCGTGGACCAGATGCAGGTCCACGTACAGGAGCTCCGGCCCGTCGGGGAGGGGGAGCCGGTGGACGACGTGCGCGTCCCAGATCTTCGCGAACAGGGTGCGGGGGGTCATGCCCGCTGGGGTTCGGGCCTCGGGGTTCGGGATTCGGATGGCGTCTCCGAGCCCCGAGTCCCGAGTCCCGAAGCCCTGCCTTCTTCGGACCACGGCATCATGGCGCGCAGCGTCGCGCCTACCCGCTCTATCAGGTGGTCGTTCTGCTCACGGCGCATGCGCTGGAAGTTGGGGCCGCCCTGGCGGCTCTCCTCGATCCATTCCCGCGCGAAGACGCCGCTCTGGATGTCCGCCAGGATCTGCTGCATTCGGGCGCGGACGGCGGACGTGACGAGCGTCGGCCCGCGCGTGTAATCGCCGTACTCCGCCGTGTCCGAGATCGAGTAGCGCATGAACTTCATGCCGCCGCGGTACATCAGGTCCACGATCAGCTTCAGCTCGTGCAGGCACTCGAAGTAGGCGAGCTCGGGGGCATAGCCCGCCGCGACGAGCGTCTCGAAGCCCGCCTTGATGAGCGCCGTGACCCCGCCGCACAGCACCACCTGCTCCCCGAACAGGTCACTCTCGGTCTCCTCGCGGAACGTGGTGGGCAGCACGCCCGCGCGGGTGCAACCGATCCCCGCCGCATACGCGAGTGCGTCGGCGAGCGCGTGGCCGCTCGCGTCGCGCTCGACCGCGACGAGGGCCGGTACACCCCGCCCCGCCTGGAATTCGCTGCGCACGAGATGCCCGGGAGACTTGGGAGCCACCATCGAGACGTCCACGCCCGCGGGCGGGACGATCTGCTTGAAGTGGACGTTGAACCCGTGGGCGAACATCAGGGTCTTGCCGGGGACTACGCCCGCGGCCACGTCCTGCTCGTACACGGCGCGTCCATGCTGGTCGGGAACGAGCATCATGATGAAGTTCGCGGCGCGGGCGGCGTCCGCCACCGGGCGGACATCGAGCTTTTCCGCCGCGGCGCGGGCCCACGAGGCGCCGCCGGGCCGCAAGCCGACGATGACGGTGACACCGCTCTCGCGCAAGTTGAGCGCGTGAGCGTGCCCCTGGCTGCCGTAACCGATGATCGCGACGGTGCGCCCGCGCAGGCGTCCGAGGTCGGCGTCCGCGTCGTAGTACACCCGCAGTGAGGAGGTTCCAGGCATTGGTCGCTCTCGAGTTGTTTGAGGTTATTGTGGCTCGCGCGTCGCGCCGCGCACGCCCGACACCTTCAGCAGCTTTCGCATCGCCATCTCCACCGTGCCTTCGTCGGCATCCACGATCACCGTGAGCCGGGCCTGGCCCGCGTCGGCGCCGGGGCCGAGCGTGATGGCCGACACTTTGAGGTTGCGGCGTCGCAGCTCGCCGACCGCCCGGCCCAGCGCGAGCAGATCCTGGTCCACAGAGAGAGACAGCGCGTACGCCATCGGGACGCTCACTCTCTCACCCCGACCGCCGGCTCCGCTTCGATCGGCTCGGACAGTGTCGCGCCGGGCGGGATCATCGGGAACACGTTCGCTTCCTGCTCGATCACGAATTCCACCAGCACCGGCCCTTCGGCCACGCTGGCGCGCGCCAGGACCGGCTCGAGCTCGCTCGCGCTGTCCACGCGCCATCCGGGGATGCCGTATGCCGCCGCCAGCTTCACGTAGTCGGGACTCCAGATGGGCGTGGCGGAGTAGCGCTTACCGTGGAAGAACTGCTGCCATTGCCGCACCATCCCCAGGTAGCCGTTGTTGAAGACAGCGAGCTTCACCGGAATGCGCTCCTGCACCATGGTCGCGATCTCCTGCATGTTCATCTGGAACCCGCCATCCCCGGAGATCGCCCAGACATCTTCACGCGGGCGCGCGAGCTTGACGCCCATCGCGGCGGGCACGGCGAAGCCCATCGTGCCCAACCCCCCCGAGGTAATGTGCGTGTTGGGCCGGCCGTAAGGATAGAGCTTCGCGACCCACATCTGGTGCTGGCCCACGTCGGTGACGATGGTGCAGCGGTCGTGGGCGGCGGCGTGGATTCCGGCGACGATGGCGTCGGGCGAGAGATCGCCGCGGTAGCTATCGGCGGGCGGCCGGGCCCAGCCGAGGATCTCGGCGAGCCAGGCCTCGCAGCCGCGCGGCGCGACGGCCGTGACCAGCCGCTCCGTCACGCTGCGCGCGTCGCCGACCAGTGCGAGGGCCACCGGCACGTTCTTACCGATCTCCGAGGCGTCCAAATCCACGTGTACGATCTTGGCACGCGGCGCGAAGCCTTTGGTATTGCCCGTCACGCGATCGTCGAACCGCAGCCCGATGCCGACGATCACGTCGGCGCGCTGGATGGCGCGGTTGACGTGCACCTCGCCGTGCATCCCCGGCATTCCGAGGTGGAGCGGATGCGAGGCCGGGAGCGCGCTGATGCCGAGCAGCGTCGTGATCACCGGCATGCCCGTCTTCTCCGCGAGCTGGCGGACGGCGTCGTACGCGCCGCTCAAGATCACGCCGTGGCCGACCATGAGGAGCGGGCGCTCGGCGGCGGCGATGAGGCGGGCGGCCTGCGACACCGGATCGGCCAGGGCCTCCGGGGACCCCGGGCTTGCGCCCGGGGTCAGTCGGGGATCGGGCTCTCGGTATTCCGTCTTCTGGTTCTGCACGTCTTTCGGCACGTCGATCAGCACCGGTCCGGGCCGGCCCTCGCGCGCGATGGCGATCGCCTCCCGCATGCGGTCGGCCAGCTCGGTGACGTCGGCGACTAGGCAGCTGTGCTTCGTAATGGGCAGGGTGATCCCCACCACGTCCGTCTCCTGGAACGCATCGCGACCCAGCATGGCGCGCGGCACCTGCCCGGTGATGGCGACCACGGGCGACGAGTCCATCTGCGCCGTGGCGAGACCGGTGACCAGGTTGGTGGCGCCGGGCCCCGAGGTCGCGACGCAGACGCCGATCCGGCCGGTGGCCCGCGCGTAGCCGTCCGCCGCGTGCGCCGCCGCTTGCTCGTGCCGCACCAGGATATGACGGATCTCGGGGACGTCCGGGAGCGCATGGTAGAACGGCATGATCGCGCCTCCGGGATAGCCCCAGATCGTGTCCACGCCTTCCTCGACCAGGACGCGGCAGAGGATCTGCGCGCCCGACAGGAGCTCGCCCACGTCACACCCCCCAGAGGTAGACGGAGTTGAGCGAGTCGGCCTCGAGCCGCTCGGCGAAGTGCGCCTTGTTGAGCGCATTCACGAGCGCGCGGGCGCACGCCTCGACGATATCGGTCGATGCGCCGTGCCCCGACAGGGACTTGCCGTTCACGCGTGCCTGGAGCGATACCTGCCCCAGACTGTCGCGACCGGGCGTGACCGACTGCACCGCGAGGTTCCCCACCTCGATCGGCTGCCCCACGATTTCGCTCACCGCCGCGAACGTGGCGGCGATCGGGCCGTCACCCTTGGCCTCCGCTGCGCGCTCACCGCTCCACGGTCCGGTCATCCGGACCGCCGCAGCCCCGCCCACCGTGCCGCACACCACGCGCAGGTGCGTGAGCTGGAACTGCTCGGGCGCGTCCTGGAAGCCGTCGTGCAGCAGGGCGAGTATATCCTCGTCCAGGATCTCGCGCTTCTTGTCGGCGAGCGCGATGAACTTGTGGTACAGCCGCTCGAGCGCACCCTCCTCGAGCTCGTAGCCCAGATCGTGATAGCGCCGCTCCAGCGCGTGTCGGCCCGAGTGCTTCCCGAGCACCAGGCGCGAGTGCGGGACGCCCACCGTCTCGGGTCGCATGATCTCGTACGTGAGGCCGTTCTGCATCACGCCATGCTGATGGATGCCCGCTTCGTGGGCGAACGCGTTACGGCCGACGATCGCCTTGTTGGGCTGCGGGAAAACGCCGGTCACGTGCGACAGCAGCCGGCTGGTGCGATACAGCTCGCGCGTCTCGACGTTGCACCGGAACGCGGCGACCTGCGGCCGGACGTGGCTCGCCATCACGATCTCCTCGAGCGCGGCGTTGCCGGCGCGCTCGCCGATGCCGTTCACCGTGCACTCCACCTGCCCCGCTCCGGCCGCGATCGCGGCGAGGGAGTTGGCGACGGCGAGGCCCAGATCGTCGTGACAGTGGGCCGAGAGCGTGATCCCGGCGGCTCCTGGGACGCGCTCCCGTACGGCACGGAAGATCTGCTCGTACTCGGCCGGGAGCGCGAAGCCCACCGTATCCGGCAGATTGACGGTCGTGGCGCCCTCCTCGATCGCCGCCTCAACGACGCGGCACAAGTACTCGAGGTCGGTGCGGCTCGCGTCTTCCGCCGAGAACTCGACGTCGTCGGTGTAGCGGCGGGCGCGGCGCACGGCCGCGCGCGCCAGCTCGAGACAATCGTCCCGGCCGATCTTGAGCTTGTACTGCAGGTGAATGTCGGAGGTCGAGATGAAGACGTGGATGCGTCCCCGCGCTGCCGGGCGCAGCGCCTCGCCCGCGAGATCGATGTCCTTGTCGGTGCAGCGCGCCAACGCCGCCAGCACCGGGCGGCGCACCTGGGCCGCGATCTCCTGGACGCCGCGGTAATCGCCGGCCGAGGCCGCCGGGAAGCCCGCCTCGATCACGTCGACGCTCAAGGCATCGAGCTGACGCGCCACCTGCAGCTTTTCCTCAGGCGTCATGGTGTTGCCGGGCGCCTGCTCCCCATCGCGCAGCGTAGTGTCGAAGATGACGACGTCTCGCGCCATGAGCGCTCCCCTCTGGCCGTGTGAAAACAAAACGCCGCGGATCTCGGGGATCCGCGGCGTCTGCTTGCGTGTCCTACTCGGTTCAGCCTTGCAAGTCGATACTGGCCAGCGCGCCGCGATCCCCGGGTCGTCCAATAAGGACCAGGAGCAGGACCAGCAGCAGCAGCGGAAGCGCGAAGACCAGTTGCATGGACGGGACGCTACGCGACGTGCGGGGCACTGTCAAGTGCTAGGCCTCGAGGAGGTAGCCTTCGTCCCAGGCGACGTCGAACTCCCCCCGACACCGCACGCACTCCAGCCGCCGGGGACGGCCGCGCAAGGCGGCCCGCTCGCGGCAGGCCGGGCACACCCCGTAGTGCGGGCCCCACTCCGCCGGCAGCTCACGGGCCCGTTTGGGCCGCGGCACCACGCTCCAGCGTCTGGGGGGCTGGGTGACGATTTGGACGAGATAGTTGGGGACGACGAGCGGCTTACGGTTGACGTCGAGGATGGCTTCCAGGGAGCGGATACGCGCCACGCGGTACCAGGCTCCCCGGCGCAGCGCGCAGTTGACGTTCACTACGAGACGTCCCCACTTCATTCCCGTCACGCGCGGAACTTAGCGCCGGACCCCCCGGTCGCAACGTGACGCACCGCACAGGACGGGCGGCTACGCGCCACCCAGGGTCGAGAATCAGGGGGCAGGGGTCAGGGGTCGGTATGGTGACCGACCATCATGTCGGCCATCACGTCGCTGGTGCCGGACCGTATCGTGGCCGCCAGGTCTTGCTGGTAGAGGGAATCGGTGGTGTCCACTTCGGGCCACACGGCGCCGCGGTCGGGCACGAACAGGCCCGCGACCGCCCCCATGCCCCCATTGCGGATCGCGTGCCCGGTGGGATTGTCGTATACGGCCGTGAGGCGGTAGCGGTGCGTCGAGACCACATGCAGGCCGAGGCGATACCACCGGTAGAACCGGGCCAGCGGAAACGATGTGACGCGCCCCGCCCCGTCGGTCGTCGGAGCGCCGCGCCACAACAACGCCCCCGTGGTCACGTCGCGCAGCTCGAGGCTGACGCCGAAGTCATGCAGATGACCGCCCAGCCCCAGTATGGTGCCGGAGATCGACGGGCTCCCCTCCCACGAGCGCTCGGTCCGGCCGGGCGGCAGATCGAACGCCTTGCTCCCCGTGCGCGGGCGACCGAGCGGGTACTGGACGTCGATCGCCCACGGATAGGTGCGATACAGCGGCCAGGGACGACCCGCGGGAGTGTAGTGGAGCACGAGTCGCACGTGTACGCCGTGGTAGGCCTGGCCCGTCGTGTTGGCGAGCATCGCGCCGGCGATGAGGCGCTGACCGCGCACGAGTGGCAGACCGAAGAGCAGCCGGGGGACCGTGATTGCCGGCGTCTCCTTGCTCGCCGCCAGGAGATGCAGCCCGATAGGGAGGAAGAGCTCCCGATGCTCGGGGTCGCTCAGGTTGAAATGATGCAGCATCTCGCGGGGCAGCTCGTGTCCGGACCGGTCGAGGACTTCGACGCGCGCGCTGTGGAGGGAAGCGCTGACGGGGACGAGCACCTGGCAGAGCGGCAGCCCGACCATGACGTCGCCGTGGGCCGCAACCGGCACCTCCACCGCCGGGAGTTCGATGACGAGGCGATGCTGGGCCTGATCGAGCAGCACGGTGGCCGGCGGCAGAGAGCCCAGCCCCGGGCCCGCGAGGGCGACGATCAACGCAACCAGAAGCGGGACAACGTGCACGCCGGGGTCTCCGCGGTGGACGGCCCAAGATACCGGGTCGAGCGGATCTCCGCGACGTGCACGAACTGCGCGGCTAAGACTGCGTGGCCGATACCTGGAAGCTCACGGACGCGCGCACCGTGCCCACCAGCGGGCAGGAGTAAACGCCTCGTCCCGTCGCCGTGAGGGCACCGCCCGAGACAGTCCCGTCGAACGTGGAGCCACTCACGAGGCGGCAGTGGGTGCGCTCCGCGGCGTCTTCCCAGACGTTGGACCCGCCGCCCGGCGTGTCGGCGGTGAACGAGACGCTGCCGTCGTCCTGCACCGTGCCCGCGACGGTGCCCTGTTGGGCATCGCAGCCCTGTCCGGACTGGATCGCGAAGCTGCCGGAGAAGTCGTTGCCTGACTGCGTCGCGATTGTCAATACACCTGGGCACGTCACCGACGACGTCTTGCCCGACGTGGCGACGGTCGCGACTGCCGTGCCGGCGTACGAGCCGACGATTTGAGCTGCGGCCCGGGCAGCCTGGGCGCGCCCGGGTTCGAACATTCCTGCGCGGTCGCAGGCGAGCAGCGCGAGACCGAGGACGGCCGCCGCCGGACCGAGATGTGCCGTTGCGTTACGAATCGAACACCGCATAGAAGTACCCTCCGATTACTTGTGCGGGGGGCGGTCCGGGCAACCGGCATGCCGCGCGTCGCGGGAGGTCCCGCGTCGGCACTGCCTCATGTCGGGGCGGGAGCAGAGCGGCGCGTCTCCCAGGATGGTGCGCGCCGCGTGCGGCGCTGATGCAGCGCGGGGTGTGGCGGGAGCGTGTAGGAATCGAACCTACCAAGGCTCAATCGAGCCCTAGACGGTTTTGAAGACCGCTCGAGCCACCAGGCCCGATCCGCCCCCTTGGTCCCGTAATCTACTGCTGCGACGCAAACGCCCGCAGCATCCGATGCCAGAACTCCAGCGCGTCGTAGAAGCTCTGCACGCCGATCCGCTCGTCGCGGCCGTGTGCCCGGATGTCGTTCGGATCCTCGAACACCGCCGACACGCCGTAGGTCGGGATCCCCGCGTTGCGCAGGAACAACCCGTCGGTGGCGCCCGCTTCCATCACCGGCACGATGGGCACACCGGGAAACTGGTCCGCCACGAGCCGCTCGAGCGGACCCATGATCGCGGGCGTGAGCGGCGAGGGCGGGCTCGGGATGGGGGTGTAGACGGTGCTGACGGTGATGCGGTCGTCGGCCGCGAGGCGACGCAGCGTCGCCTCGACGCCCGCCGGCGGCTCCCCCGGGAGGATACGGCAGTTGACCGTCGCCCGCGCCGCCTGCGGCAGCGCGTTCTCGGCGTGTCCCGCCGCCAGCATCGTCGCCACGCAGGTGGTCCGGAGCTTGGAATTATAGAACGGCACGGCAGACAGGCGCGTCACCGCGGCCGGGTCCGGCGGATCCTTGAGGACACCGCGCATGTCGTCCGCGAGCTGGCCCGTTTCGATCGCGGCGGAGCGCTCGAAGAAGGCGCGCGACACCTCGTTCAGCTGTACGGGGAACTGGTAATCCGAGAGGTGCTGCAACGCAGCGGCGACGCGGTAGATGGGATTGTCGCCGGGCCGCGGGAGCGAGCTGTGCCCTCCCTTGTCCGCGGCTTCGAGGGCGTAGGTCGCGTACACTTTCTCGCTCGCCTGCACCGTGAACATGACCCGGCGGCCGTCGCGCAGCACACCGCCGCCCGCGTCCGTGTTCAACGCGAACTCCGCGTCGACCAGGTCGCGATGCTTGACCACGAGCCACGCGATGCAACTGCCCGCCGTCTCCTCGTCGCCCGTGAGCACGAGAATGAGATCGCGCGTGGGCCGGAACCCCGCCCGCTTGAGCCGGATGAAGTCCACGACCAGGATCACATCTCCCACCTTGTCGTCGGTCGTGCCGCGGCCGTAGAAGTAGCCGTCCTTCTCGAGGAAGGTGAACGGATCCACGGACCAGTCGGTGCGACGCGCGGGCACGACGTCCAGGTGCGCGAACACGACGATCGGGCGGCCCCCCGTCCCCGTGCCGCGGTAGCGCGCCACCAGATTTCCGTGCGCACTGTCGGGACCGATCAGCACGCGCACGTCGGCCGCGGGAAAGCCGGCGGCGAGCAGCCGTTGGGCCATGGCGCGCGCGGCGCGCGGCGTGTTGCCGAGCGAGTCCGTCGTGTTGATCTCGATCAGCTGCTTGAAGACCTCACGGGCGAGGCCGCGGTCGGCGGGCGACAGACCATCCTGAGCCGCGGCGCCGGTCGCGAGGACTGCGCCGGCCAGGACCACGGTCATCAGATCGCGACGCATCTAATGGCGCCCGGCCTCAAGACCGAGCGCCCCGACCAGCGCCCGCAGGCGGGGCCACTCGGCGAGGGGACGAATATCGGAGTTGGAGTCGAGCGCCAGGCCGTTGTCGGACGGACACGCGGTGGACGTGACCGATTGCCGCTCGGCGCATTCTTTGAGGTGCCACAGCACGCGGCGATGCAGGATCCAGATCGCCGTGGTGTCCTGGCGCGGAATGGCCGCGCCGCGGGGCGCAAAAAACGTGATTTGCACGGTGCGGCTGGTCCGCCCCATGAGCGTCGAGTCCACGCGGATCTCGGCCGAGTACGCCAGGGCGGCGGTCGCCTTGGTTCCGCCGGCCCCGAAGATCAGCTGACCCGGCCGCTCGTACTCCTGGGCTTCCGTGACCTGGCCGAGCCGGCCGGCGACGACCTGCTCCGCGTCGAACAGGCTCTCGGCCAGCTCGCGGTCGGACTCGGGGAGCGCCGACAGGCGGTCGGGGGAGATCTGCTTCGTCGCGGTCGCGCAGGCGGCGACCAGGGCCACGCCGAGCAGCGCCCGGCGCGTCATGCTCCCCTCCCGACTCGCGCGATCGCGTCGATCTCGACGCGTACCGCCTTGGGGAGCGCCGCGGCCTGAATCGTGGAGCGCGCTGGTTTGTGACTCGTGAAGTGTCTCGCGTACACCTCGTTCAGCGCCGGGAAATCGGCCATGTCGACGAGATACACGGTGGTTTTGACGACGAGGTCGAGCCCGGAACCCGCGGCCTCGAGAATGGCCGCGAGATTCTTGAACACCTGTTCGGCCTGCTGCGCGGTCGACGCGCCGACGATGGCGCCGGATTTCGGGTCGAGGGGGATCTGTCCCGCCGTGTACACCATCCCGTCGACCACCACCGCCTGGCTGTAGGGGCCGATCGCCTTGGGGGCGCTCTCCGCCACCACCATGCTCAAGTTTTTTCGTCCCATCAGAACAGTCCCTCGATTGTGCCGTCCGGGTGCACCCGGATCTTTTCCGCCGCGGGCGTCTTGGAGAGCCCCGGCATCGTCATGATGTCGCCCGCGAGCGCGACGACGAACCCTGCGCCCGCCGACGGAAGAATGTCGCGCACCTGGAGCGTGAACCCACTCGGGGCGCCGAGCTTCGCCGGATCGTCGGAGAACGAGTACTGGGTCTTGGCCATGCACACCGGCGTCTCGCCCAAGCCGAGTGCCGGGAGCTGCTCCAGGGCCCGCTCCGCTGCCGGCGCGAACGCCACCGCCGCCGCCCCGTAGATCTCCTTGGCGATCGTCTCGATCTTCTCCCGGATGGGACGCCGCTCGTCGTACAGCGGCTTGAACTTCGCCCCTCCGCCGTCCAGCAGCTTGAGCACGGCTTCGGCCACGCCCACGCCCCCCTCTCCACCTTTTTCCCACACCTCGCACAGCTCCACGCCCACGCCCTCGGCGGCACATTCCGCCCGCACCGCTTCCAGCTCGTCCTCCGTATCGCTGAGGAACCGATTGAGCGCCACGACCACCGGGACACCGAACTTCTTCACGTTGCGGATGTGGCGGCTCAGATTGGCGGAGCCCCGCTGCACCGCAGCGGGGTCAGCCGCGCCCAGTCGATCCTTCGGGATCCCGCCGTGCATCTTGAGCGCGCGCACGGTGGCGACGACCACGGCGGCCTCCGGATCGAGACGCGCCATCCGGCACTTGATGTCGAAGAATTTTTCGGCCCCCAGGTCGGCGCCGAAGCCCGCCTCCGTGAGCACCACGTCGCACAGCGTGAGGGCCAGCCTGGTTGCGACCACCGAATTGCAGCCGTGCGCGATGTTCCCGAACGGGCCGCAGTGGATGAACGCCGGCCCACCCTCGAGCGTCTGCACGAGATTGGGACTGATCGCGTCCTTGAGGAGCAGGGTCATGGCCCCCTGCGCCTTGAGGTCGCTCGCGCGCACCGGCCGCTTGTCGTGGGTCAGCCCCACAATGATGCGCGCGAGCCGCTGCTCCAGGTCGTCCAGGCCCGAGGCGAGCGCCATGATCGCCATGATCTCCGAGCCGGGAATGATGACGAACCGCTCTTCCCGGGTGGGGCCGGCGTTCAGGCCGCCCAGCCCCACGATGATGCTCCGCAGGGCGCGGTCGTTCATGTCGATGGTCCGGGGCCAGGTGATGCGACGCGTGTCGAGAGCGAGCGCATTGCCGTGATGCAGGTGCGCGTCGAGCAGCGCCGACAGCAGGTTGTGCGCGCTCGCGATGGCGTGGAAGTCGCCCGTGAAGTGCAGGTTGATGTCCTCCATCGGGACGACCTGCGCGTAGCCGCCCCCGGCCGCGCCGCCCTTCACGCCGAACACGGGTCCCAGGGACGGCTCGCGGATGCAGAGCGCAGCGTTCTTGCCGAGCTTGCGCAGCGCCTGCGTGACCCCGACCGTCACGGTCGACTTCCCCTCGCCCGCGGGGGTCGGGTTGATCCCGGTGACGAGTACGAGGCGACCCCGGGGCCGGCGGCGCGCCAGCGCGGAGAGCCGCACCTTCGCCTTGTACTTGCCGTACAGCTCGAGCTCGTCGTCGTCGAGCCCGAGCTCGGCGGCGATATCGGCGACCGGGCGCAGCTTCGCCGCCTGGGCGATGGCGATGTCGGTGGGGACCTTGGCCGTCGTGGTCACGGATCGGTCATGGGCCGGAGGGTGGTCGCCAGCCGCGCGCCGAACAGACGGGACGCGTTGTCCGTCGTCCGACGCCCGAGCGCTTCGGTGGACTCCCCGCGGGCCCGTGCCAGGGCCTCCGCCACCGCGCGCACGAAGGCGGGCTCGTTTCGCTCCCCCCGGTGCGGCACGGGCGCGAGGTAGGGCGCGTCGGTCTCGACGAGCAGCCGGTCGGGCGGACAGGCGGTGAGGCGGTCGTTCATCGTCCAGTTCTTGAAGGTGATCATTCCGGAGAACGAAAAGTACGCCGCGATCCCCATTCCCGCTGCGAACACCTTGGGGCCCGAGCTGAAGGAGTGCAGCACCACCGCGCCGCCCGCGTCCCCCAGCATCGCGGCCATGTCGTCGTCGGCCTCGCGGGCGTGCACCACCACCGGCTTGCCGGCCTCGGCCGCCAGACGCAGCTGCGCCTCGAAGGCGCGCCGCTGGTCATCGCGCGGCGAGTGGCCATAATGGTAATCGAGCCCCGTTTCACCCAGCGCCACGACTTCGGGTAGGGCCAGCAGGTCTCTCAGGCGGGCCACGGCCTCGGCCGACCAGGTGCGGGCCTCGTGCGGATGCACGCCCGCCGTCGCGGAGAGCCCCGGGCAGGCGCGCGCGAGCGTCACGGCGCGGTCACTCTCCTCGAGCGTCGCGCCAATCACCACGACGTGCGTCACCCCGGCCTCGCGGGCCCGGCCGAGCACCGCCTCGCGGTCCGGGTCGAACGCCGGGTCGCCCAAGTGGCAGTGGGCGTCGACCAGCCCCGCTCCCGCCGCTCGCGTCGTCAGACGGCCGCTTTGGAGCGGGAGCCTCCGGGCGCGGGGGGCGAAGGAGGCTGAGGCGCGTCCAGCGGCACCGCGCCGGCGGGGCGGAACGCCCGCGCACCGCGCGCATCCTGTCCCGGCCAGCGCTTTTCGACGTACATGAGCAGCGGCGCCGCGATGTAGATCGACGAGAACGTCCCCGTGAAGATGGCGAACGTCATCACCAGCGCGAACGGCCGCAGCACCTCGCCCGCCAAGAGCACCAGCGCCAGCGTGGTCGCCATCGTGGTCCCGTGGGTGAGCACCGAGCGCGGCAGCGTTTCGTTGATCGAGAGGTTGAGGATCTCGTACAGGTTCTGGCGCCGGTACTTGCGCAGGTTCTCCCGCACCCGATCGAAAATGATGATGGTGTCGTTGAGCGAGTAGCCGACCATCGTCAGCACGGCGCCGACCACGACCAGGCTCACCTCGAGGTCCAGATACCGGATGAACGCGATCGTGGTGAGGATGTCGTGAAACGTCGCGAGCACCGCGGCGAGGCCGAACCGCCACTCGAAGCGGAACGCCAGGTAGATGAGGGTGACGATGAACGAGAAGAAGATGGCGAGGAACGCTTTCCCCTGCAGCTCGCGTCCCACCTTCGGGCCGACGGCTTCGGTCCGGACGATCGCGTACTGCCCCGCGCCCACCCCGCGCGCCAGGGCCGAGTCCACCGCCGCCGCCGTCGCCTGGGTCGAGCCCTCGGCGGCGACGCCGCCGCCCCCCAGGCGCGCGGTCACGACGTAGTCGGTGGGCGTCCCGAACTGCTTGATCTCGGCGTCGCGGATGCCGGCGGCGTCGAGGGCCGTCCGCAACCGGTCGGTGCCGATCGGCTGCGTCGTCTGGACCTGGATCAACGTGCCGCCCGTGAACTCGATCGAGTAGTTCAGGCCGCGCACCAGGAACAGGGCGAACCCCGGGACGATGATGGCGGCCGTCAGACCGTAGGCCCAGCGGCGCCACTTGATGAAATCGTAGTTGGCGTTGGCAAAAAGACGGATCATGTCAGACGCTCAGGGTGGCCATGTCGGGCCGGCGCTGCAGCCAGATCATGTAGAAGGTTCGTACCACGAAGATCGCGGTCACCATCGACGCGGCGATACCGATGATGAGCGTGATCGCGAAGCCCTGCACCGGCCCCGTCCCCACGAGATAGAGAATGAAGGCGGTGAGGGCCGTGCTGACGTTGGAGTCGATGATGGCGCTCATGGCGTGCGTGAAGCCTTCGTCCACCGCCGTGCGCACCAGCTTGCCGTGCTGCATCTCCTCGCGGATGCGCTCGAAGATCAGCACGTTCGCGTCGACCGCGATGCCGACCGAGAGCACCAGCCCGGCGAGCCCCGGCAGCGTGAGCGTGAAGCCGAAGGCCGCCAGTCCCGCCAGCGTGAACAGCACGTACAACGTGAGCGCCGAGACGGCGAGCGCACCCGACCACCGGTAGTACACGACCATGATCAGGACCACCAGGGTCACGCCGACGATGCCGGCGTGGATGCCGTCGGTGATCGAGTCTTTCCCGAGCGAGGGCCCGATGGTGCGCTCTTCGATGATAGTGAGCGGCGCCGGGAGGGCGCCCGCCTTGAGGACCAGGGCCAGGTCCTGCGCCTCCTGCAGCGGCTTCGCGCCGAGCTCGATCTGGCCGTGCTGGGCGATCGGACCCTTGATGAAGGGCGGCTGACCCTGCACCCGGCTGTCGAGGATGATCGCCATGTAATCCTGCACGTGCCGGCTGGTCTCGCGCTCGAAGATGCGCCCGCCGCGGCGCGACAGTGTGAAGTTCACCACCGACTGATTGGTGAGCGGATCCCGCGTGGCGCGGGCGTCCTGGAGCTCCTCGCCCGTGATGATGGGGCGGTCCTCCACGGCGTAGAGCGCGCGGTAGCTCCGCGCCGCGCGGGACGACACTTCATTCCCCCAGCGGAGCTCGATGCCGCGAGGAATGAGCCGGCGCACGTCGGGGCGCGCCAGCAGGCTCTCGGCCACCGGCACCTGCTCTTCCGGCACCAGATACTCGCCGGGGAGCTGGCCCTGGAACAGGAGCGACGACAGCACGCCCGGCGCGTTTGCATCCGCGGTGTCCTTGGCGGCGGGCTTACCCTTGGCACGCTTGCCTTTCGCCGCGGCGGTATCGGCGCCGAACAGCTGCGTCACGCTCGCGGCCGCGGCCGCCTGCCCCGCGGGCTTGACGCCGGCCTGCCGCAACGCCTTGTCGACCTCGGGCAGGGCGTCGCGGAACAGGTTCTTCATGTCGGTGATACGGAACTCGAGGTACGCGGTGCGCTGAATGATGCTCTTGGCGCGCGCCGGATCTTTCTCGCCGGCGAGCTCGACGATCAGCCGATTGTTGCCGACCACCTGCACCACGGGCTCCGTGACGCCGAACTCGTCGATCCGGGTGCGCACCACCCGCTCGGCGCGTCGGATCGCCTCGGCGGGATCGGGCACCGGTCCTTTCGACTGGTCGACTTCGAGCGCGAGGTGGATCCCCCCCTGCAGATCGAGGCCGAGGTTGATGGGCACGCGCCGGATGGTCGTGTCTTTCATGCGGCCGGTCGCGGCGTCGCGCACCCGCTGCGTGACGTTCGCCGGGATCAGGGCCCAGATGCTCAAGACCAGGAGGATGCCGATCGTGATCAATCGTGAGCGCACCGTGTAGAACATCGCGTCCTCTACCCGTTGAGGACCGAGCGCGCGGTGACGGCGTCGCGCTCGATCTGGTCCACCAGCGCCTGGCGCGACGGGAACGTCTGCACGTCCCGCAGCCGCCGCACCCACTCCACGGTCACCGTTTCACCGTACAGGTCACCCGCGAAATCGAACAGATGAACCTCGAGAGCGCGAGCCGTCACCCCGAACGTGGGGCGCGGACCCTGATTCATCATGCCGCCGTACCGTTTCCCGGTTCCCCTGTCCCGTTTCCCGATGTCCACCCACACGGCGTACACCCCGTCCGGCGGGAGCAGCTTGCGCGGATCGGGGGGCGTGAGGTTGATCGTGGGCACGCCGATCGTCCGGCCGCGTCCGGCCCCGCGCTCCACCGCCGCCCGCAGGCTGTAGCGGCGCCCCAGCCCGCGCTCGGCCGATGCCAGGTCGCCGTGCGCCACCGCCGTGCGGATGAGCGACGAGGAGATGGGCTGGCCCCCGTCGGTCACGGCCGCCACCACCTCCATGGCGAATCCGTCCTGGCTCGCGAGCCGGCGCACCAGCTCGACGTCCCCGGAGCGTCCCCGCCCGAACCCATGATCGTACCCCAGCACGAGCGTCTGCATGGCGAACCGCGCCCGCAACACGTCCCGCACGAATTCCTCGGGGCCGAGGCGCGCGAGCTCCGGGGTAAACGCCAGCATCTCGATCCGCTCGATGCCGAGCCCCGCCGCCTGCATCCGCTTTTCGTCGGGCAGCGTGAGCAGGCGCGGCGCCGCGCTCGGGTTCAGCACCTCGAGCGGGTGCGGATCGAACGTCACCAGCAGGCTCACCACGCCGCGGGCCCGGGCGCGACGCACCACGTCGTCCAGCACCGCCTGGTGCCCGCGGTGAACGCCGTCGAACGTGCCGACCGTCGCGACGGTCGCGCTCATTCGTCCGCCACCACGACCCGGGGCTTGAGCAGCTCCCCTACACGTTCCGCCACGGCGACCAGCTGGCCGGCGGCGAACAGCGCCACCCTTCCCTCTTCCCCCTTCCCGGCAGGCACCGGGCGCCCGTGCATTACAGCGGCTCGCCCGGCCTCATCCAGCTCCCGCCGCGGCAGGTCGGCGACCAGCTCAGCCGGATCACGCAGACCCTGCCGCGTCACCGCTTCGGGCGCCACGGCCTCCCCGAGCTGGTACGGGCCGACCGCGGTGCGCGTCAAGGTCGCGAGATGCGCCCCGCATCCCAGCGCCGCACCGACGTCGCGCGCCAGGCCGCGGAGGTACGTCCCCCCGCTCACCCGGGCCCGGAACGAGAGGTCGGGCGGCGCGTAGCGGAGCAGCGCGAGCTCCGCCACCTCTACCCGCCGCGCCGGGAGCGCGACCGTCTCGCCCCGGCGAGCCCGGCGGTACGCCCGAACGCCCGCCACCTTGACGGCGGAGTAGGCGGGGGGCCGCTGGTCGTAGGCGCCCCGGAACCTCGCCAGCACCTGCTCCACCTGCGCCGCATCGCTGCCACGCCAGGCCTCCGAGGTCGCAACGGGCTCGCCCGTCGCGTCGTCAGTGGTGGTGGTGGTGCCGAGTCGGATCACACCCTCGTACGCCTTGGGCCACGCCGCGGCGAGCGGCGCGAGTCGCGTGGCGCGTCCCACCACCATCACGAGCAACCCTGCGGCAAAGGGATCGAGCGTCCCCAGGTGACCTACCCGGTCGGTGCCGAGCGCGCGACGCACCGTATCGACGACGTCGTGCGATGTGGGGCCTTCGGGGCCCCCCGGCTTCACCACGAGCGCCACGCCGGAGATCAGCCCGCGCCCTCCTTGAGTTTTCGCAGCACCTGGTCGATGCGTTGCGCGTGCTCGAGCCCGCGATCGAGCTCGAAGTGCAGCTCGGGCGTGGTGCGCAGCGGCAGCTCCTTCGCGACCTGGGCGCGCAGGAAGCGGGCGGCGCTCATCAGGCCTTCGAGCGACTTCGCCTTCTCCTCCTCGCTCCCCATCACGCTCACGCGCACGCGGGCGTGGCCCAGGTCGCCCGAGACCTCCACCGCCGTGACCGTGACGAACCCGACGCGCGGGTCCCGCACGTTGCCGGTGAGAAATTCGGCCACCGTCTGGCGGATCGCTTCGGCCACGCGCTCGGGGCGGTGGCTCGGTCGTTGCGTCATGTCAGAAATAGCTCGTGCTCGTGTCCACGATGCGGGCGCCGTCCGCGGCTTCCACCAGCTGGTCCGCCTCGCGCAGCACACTCTCGGCGTGCCGTCGATCGGTCGCCACGACGCACGCCGTCAGCTCGGCGCGCTGCCACAGGTCATGATGAGCCGTCTCCGCGGCCGAGACGTTGAAGCGGTTGTGGAGACGGTCCTTGAGGCTCTTCAGGACGTGGCGCTTGTCCTTGAGGGAGCGACACGCCGCGAGATGCAGCTCCCACGTCATGACTCCGACGATCACGCGGGCGTCAGCGAGCGCGCGACCTCCTCAATCCGGTACGCCTCGATCAGGTCGCTCACTTTCAGGTCGTTGAAGTTTTCGACGCCGATCCCGCACTCGAAGCCCTCGCGCACCTCGCGCACGTCGTCCTTGAAGCGCTTGAGGGAAGCCAGGGTGCCGTCGTACACCTCGACGCCGTCGCGCACCACCCGCACCCGCGCCGTACGCGGGATCACGCCCGAGCGGACAAAGCTCCCGGCGATCGTCCCCACCTTCGCGATCTTGAAGATCTGCCGGACTTCCGCTTCGCCCAATACGACTTCCTTCTTTTCGGGGGCGAGCAGACCCGCCATCGCCGCCTTCACCTCTTCCACCGCCTCGTAGATGATGCGGTAGGTGCGGATCTCCACCTTCTCACGCTCGGCCGAGGCGCGCGCGTTGGAGTCGGGCCGCACGTGGAAGCCGATGATGATCGCGTTGGAGGCTTTCGCGAGCAGCACGTCGCCGTCGGTGATCGCCCCGACGCCCCGGTGCACGACCTCGACCTTCACCTCGGGCGTGGACAGTTGCGCCAGCGCGTCCGCCAGGGCCTCGGCGGGACCGCCCTGATCGGCCTTGATGATGATGCGCAGCGCAGCGGCGCCGCCCTCGGCCCGCTCGGCCATGAAGTCTTCGAGGGTCTTCACGCGCCCGGTGCGGCGGTGCTGCGCCTCGCGCTCGAGCCGCTGGCGCTTCTGCGCGATGTCGCGCGCCGCCGCGGCGTCGGCCATCACCTGGAACGTGTCGCCGGCCTCGGGCACGCCCTCGAAGCCGAGCACCTGGACGGGCGTCGAGGGGCCGGCGGCGTCCACCGTCTGCCCGCGCTCGTCGTACATCGCGCGCACCCGACCGTAGAACTGGCCGCAGATGAAATCGTCCCCCACCCGCAGCGTGCCGTTCTGCACCAGGATCGTGGCGAGCGGCCCCTTGCCGGGATCGAGCGTCGCCTCCAGCACCGTGCCCTGGGCCTTGCGGTCGGGGTTGGCCTTCAAGTCGAGCAGCTCCGCCTGCAGCAGGATCTGGTCGAGCAGCTCCTGCACGTTCGTCCCAGCCTTCGCGGAGATCGGCGTGGCGAGCGTGGTGCCACCGAACTCCTCGAGCACCACCCCGTGCGCCAGGAGATCCTGCTTGACCTTCTGCACGTTGGCGCTGGGCAAGTCGATCTTGTTGATCGCGACGACGATCGGGACACCCGCGTTCTTGGCGTGCGAGATCGCCTCGATCGTCTGCGGCATGATGGCGTCGTCCGCCGCGACGACCAGCACCACGATGTCGGTCACCTGCGCGCCGCGGGCCCGCATGGCGGTGAACGCCTCGTGCCCCGGGGTGTCGAGGAAGGTGATCGAGCGACTGTCCTTGACCTTCACCTGGTAGGCGCCGATGTGCTGCGTGATGCCGCCCGCCTCGCCCGCCACCACGTTCGCCTTGCGGACGTAGTCGAGCAGCGATGTCTTGCCGTGATCGACGTGCCCCATGACCGTCACCACGGGAGAGCGGGGCTTGCGGGCGCCCGCCTCCTCCGTCACCGCCTCTTCGGGCGCCGCGACCGCGTACTCCTCCTCGCGCACGGCCTGGAAGCCGAACGCCGACGCGATCAGCTCGATCATGTCGAAGTCGAGCCGCTGGTTGATCGTCACCATCTGGCCCAGCTCCTTGAAGGCGAACGCGACGATCTCCTTGGCGGGGACCTTGAGATTGTTGGCGAGCTCGGAGACGGTGATGAACTCCGTCACCCGCACGAGCGTCTTCTCGCGCTCCTTCTCGTCGCGACGCTTCTGCTCCTCGACGTCGCGGAAGCTCGGGCCTTCCTCGCGGCGGTGCACGCCCTTGCGTCCCACCGGTCCCTTGATCGAGGCGAGGGTGCGCGAGATGTTCTGCGCCACGGCCTCCTGGTCCACCAGCGACTTCTTCCCCTTCTTGCGTTTCTTCCCCTTGTCGCGTCGCCGCTCCTCCAGCGGGATCGCGCCGGGGGCCGCGGACGCGACCGGCCGGGGCGGAACCGCGCCGCCGGGCGCGGCGCTGGCCACCGGCTTGGGGCGGACGGGCGTGGGGATCACGGGGCGCGGCGGGGGCGGCGCGGCCAGGCCCGGGCCCGACGCCGTCGCGGCCGTGGGCGCCGCGAACGGGCTGGCGGCGAACGGCTCGGGGCGAGCGTCGTCGGCCGCGGGCAACTCCTTGAACAACGCGGCGGCGCGCTCTTCGAGCGAGGGCTTCGCTTCGTCATCGACCGCCTTTGCGGCCTCGAGCGCCTCGCGCGCCTTGAGCTCGCGCTCCGCTTCGACGGCGGCCTCGGCCTGCGCCTCCGCTTCCGCCGCGGCGACCTCGGCCGCGGTGCGGCGGCGGCGCTTGGGACGCGCCTCGGGAGCCACCGCCACCGGCTCGGCTGCGGCCTTGACCGCGCGCCGCCGCTTGGGCGGCGCCGGTGTCTCCTTCTGCTTGCGCTTCTCGCGCTCCCACCGGGCGCGCATCAACGCCACCTGCTCCGGCTTGAGCGGAGAGAGATGGCTCCGCACAAAGATGTCCAACTCCTTGAGCATGCCGATGAGCTGCTCCGAGGAGATGCCGAACTCAGCCGCCAGATCGTGAATCCGCGTCGTCGTCACTCACTCCTCCAAAGACCCGACCAAGCCGCGCGCCAGCGCGGCGTCTGTCACGCCGACCGCCTGAACCGGCGGCCGGCCGAGCCCGTGGCCCAGCTCGAACGCCCCGGGCCCCCGCACGATCGGCACCCCGCGGGCCCGCGCGAGCCGCTCCACCTTCTCCAGGGTGCGCGGGCTGGCGTCGCGCGCCAGCACGACGCAGCGCAACCCGTCGCGCTGCAGCTTCGCCCGCACCCCCGCGACCCCGACCACCACGCGCCCCCCGCCGCCGCGCAGCCCCAACCCCAGGAGCCGCACGACCCGCTCGCTCACGCCGCCGGAGCGGGCGCCCCGTCCGGCGCGCCTGCCGGGCCGGGCTCTGCTTCGTCCTCGCCTCCCTCTTCCGTCATCTCGTTGAGGAAGGCCATCAGCTTGTCGGCCAGCTCGGGCGTCATGCCGGCGATCTTGTCCACGTCCTCACGCTCGAGATCGAGGATATCCTGCAGCGTCTTGTGTCCAGCCTGTGCCAGCACGTCGACGAGCTCCACCGGCAGACCCTTGAGCTCGCGGAGCGCGACGTTGGTCGCGGCCTCTTCCTCCGGGCGCGGCAGCGGCGCGAACAGCGGCCCTTCGCCACCCCGCTCCAGCCACTCGCGGCTCGAGTACAGGTCGATCTTCCAGCCGGTGAGCTCGGAGGCGAGCCGCACGTTCTGGCCGTTCCGCCCGATCGCCAGCGAGAGCTGGTCCTCGTCCACGATCGCCTGGATCGTCTTGGTATCGGGGTCGGAGAAGACGCGGGCGACTCGCGCCGGCGCCAGCGCCAGCTTGGCGAACCGCTCCGGGTCGGGCGACCACGGTACGATGTCGATGCGCTCGCCGTTGAGCTCGTTCACCACGGCCTGGACGCGCGAGCCCTTGAGCCCGACGCAGGCGCCCACCGGATCGATCGAGTCGTCGCGCGAGGACACGGCGATCTTGGTCCGGCTGCCGGCCTCGCGGGCGGTGGCGCGAATCTCCACGATCTGCTGCTGGATCTCCGGCACTTCGAGCTTGAACAGCGCCTTGACGAACAACGGATCGGCGCGCGACAGGATCAACCGCGGGCCTTTGGGGGTCTCCTCGATGCGCTTGAGCACCGCCCGGATCGTGTCGCCCTGATGGAAGTGCTCGCGGTGATTCTGCTCGCGATAGGGGATGATGGCCTCGGCCTCGCGGAACTTCGCGAGCATGACGACGATCTTGCCGCGCTCGATCTGCTGCACTTCGCCCGACAGCAGCTCTCCCACCTTGTCGGCGAACTCCTCCCGAATGCGGGCCCGCTCGCCCTCGCGCACCCGCTGGATGATGCGCTGTTTGGCGGCCTGCACGGCAGTGCGGCCGAACGCCTCGAACGGTACCTCCTCCTCGAGCACGTCGCCCACTTGGAAGTCCTGGTCTTCGAAGCGCGCCTCTTCGAGCGCGACCTGCGAGCCCGGGTCTTCCACGGCCTCGACCACGGTGCGCAGCACGACGATGCGGATCGTGCCCTTCAGCTCATCGATGCCGATTTCGGCCCGCACGTTGGGGCCGTAGCGCTTCACCAGGGCGGCGTGCAACCCGTCCTTCAAGAGGTCGAGCAGCTCCGTCCGCTCCAGCTGCTTGGTGTTCGTCAGCTCGCGGATCGCGGAGACTACGTCGCTGGTATTCGTCGTCATGAGTTCCTCGTCACCAATCCACCGCCAAACGCGCGTCGCGGATACGCGCGAGCGGTATCGGCTGCGCCTCCGCCCCCTCCCGCTGCAGCACTACCGTCGCCTCGTCCGGCACGGCCACGATACGCGCCCGCACCCGGCCGAGCCCCGCCACCGTCGCCTGCACCTCCCGGCCCACGAACCGCACCCAGTGCCGGTGCCAGCGCAGCGGACGCTCCAGGCCCGGGCTCGACACCTCGAGCACGTAGCGATGGCCCAACGGGCCGTCGGCGTCGAGCCAGGCCTCCAACGCCCGGCTCGCCGTGGCGCAGTCGGCGACCGTCACCCGCCGGGAGGCGCCGTCCGCGGGCCACTCGATACGTACTTGAACGAGGGGCCGCTGCGGCGTGCCGCCGATGCGGAGGTCGGCCAACTCGAGACCCAAGACTTCCAGTCGGGACCGAAACGACTCGACGAGACTGTCGGAGAGCATGACCGAACGCAAAAAAAAGCGCGGGCCGAACTTCGCCCGCTTCACCGGCGGAATCTAGCCGCCCGCCTACGGCTGTCAAGCTGCGGTCGACGGCAGCCCCACGTACGCGATCATCCGCCCGTCGCGTCCGCCCGAAGCGCGGTGCGAAAAGAAGTGCTCGCGATCGTGGGCACTGCACCAGCCGGAGGTGCTGATCTCCCCCAGGCCCAATGCGCGCCCCTGTTCCACCAGCACCTGCCGCAGATCCACGCGGCCAGGCTCCGTCTCGGCCCGGCCGCTCAATTGCGCGAGCACTTCAGAACCTACTTCATAGCACGCACCGCAAATGCCTGGCCCGCAATGCATTACAATATCGCCCGCGCGCACGAACGCCTCCCGCTTCACGAGCTCGACGCCGCGTTCCAGAATTCGCCCCACCGTCCCGCGCCACCCCGCGTGCAGCAGCGCGACCGCGCGTTTGTCGGGCACCGCGAGGTACACGGGGATGCAGTCGGCGACCGTGATAGTGAGGAGCAGCCCCGACGCCCCCGTCGCGTGGCCGTCGATGCCGTCGAGGATGAGCCAGCCGGATGTGGGCGCGCGGTGCCAGGCGACGGCCGTGCCGTGGATCTGGTGCGACAGCACCAGCCCCGGGAAGCGGGAACCGAAAGCCGCGCGCACCGCCCGCCAGCGGGTCATCACCTGCCCCACGTTCTCCTCGCTCCACAAGCCCAGCGAGAAGCCGCGCCCGCGCGTCGTGATGCCGGCGACGACGCCATAGCGCTCGGCCCATTCGCGCAGCTCCATGCGGGGCACCGCGGGGTCGCCAACGGGGACCTCACGCAGGGCGGCAGGGGCGGCAGCAGCGGGAGGGACGGCACGGAGATCGGTCATGTGCCGCCCTCCTTGCCGCTTCTCTCGATCTGCGCCCCCAGGGCCCGCAGGCGCTCGTCGATCCGCTCGTAGCCCCGCTCGATTTGCCCGATGTTGTGGATCACCGACTCGCCCTGTGCGGCAAGGGCCGCGAGCAGCATCGCCATGCCCGCGCGGATGTCGGGGCTTTCGACCACCCCGCCCCGGAGCGGCGACGGTCCGGCGATCACGGCGCGATGCGGGTCGCACAGGACGATGCGCGCCCCCATCCCGATGAGCTTATCCACGAAGAAGAGACGCGACTCGAACAGTTTTTCGAACACCAGCAGCAACCCTTCGCATTGCGAGGCGACGACGATCGCGATCGACATCAGGTCGGCGGGGAACGCCGGCCAGGGGCCGTCCTCGAGCTTGGGGACGTGCCCGCCCAGGTCGGGACGGATGCGGCGCTCCTGACCCGCGTCCACCACGAGCGTCGTGCCGTCGAGACGCGGTCGCACGCCCAGGCGCTCGAACGCGAGCAGCGTGGCGCGGAGATCGTCCCCTCGGACGCCTTCGATCGTGATGGCGCCGTTGGTCACGGCGGCGAGCCCGATGAACGAACCGATCTCGATGTGATCGGGCCCGAGCGTGAACGCCGCACCCTTGAGCGGTCGACCGCCCTCCACGGTGAGCGTGTTGGTGCCGACGCCCTGCACCTCGGCGCCCAGACTCCCGAGGAACCGGGCCAGGTCCTGGACGTGGGGCTCGCACGCGGCGTTGCGGAGGGTCGTCGTCCCGCGGGCCGTGACCGCGGCCATCAGCGCGTTCTCGGTGGCGGTGACGCTCGGCTCGTCCAGGAAGATGTCGGCACCGGCGAGCCGCTTGGCCTCGACCTGGTAGGTAGCCCCGACCGTCACCGCCGCGCCGAGCTGCTCCAGGGCCAGGAAGTGGGTGTCCACGCGGCGTCGCCCGATCACATCGCCGCCCGGCGGGGGCAGGCTCACCCGTCCGAACCGGGCGAGCATCGGTCCCGCGAGCAGGATGGAAGCGCGGATGCGCGCGCCCAGCGCGGGATCGAGCTCGCGCGGCTCGGCGCGCGCGGCGTTCACCTCCACGCTGTTCGATCCCGTCCAGCCCACGGTGACGCCGAGGTGGGCGAGCAGCTCGAGCATCGTTTCCACGTCGCGAATGTGCGGCACGTTCTCGATGCGGCAGGGCCCGTCGGCGAGCAGGGTGGCCGCGAGGATGGGAAGTGCCGCATTCTTGTTGCCCGCCGGACGGATGGTGCCTTTGAGCGGTCGACCGCCCGTGACCGAGAAGGACGGAGGCATGGGTGAGGCAAGCTATGCGGCGGCTTGCGCCGGCGTCAAGCGCGCGCGAACGTTCGCGCGTGAACGTGAGTCCCGTGCTCGCGCTCGCGGGACTCGCCGCGATCGGCCTGCTCGCAACCCGGTTGCCACGCCCCGCGTGGCGTCGCGCACCGAGCCTGGACCTGGTGCTCGCGGCGGGCGGTCCGCTCGTTTGCGTCGGCCTGGTGCTGGGACCGGGCATCGGCTTTGTGAGCGCGTCGCTGTTGCGCGCGCTCGCACCGGTGACGGCGCTCGCGCTGGGGTGGCTCGGCGCGACGCTCGGCGCCCAGTTCGAATGGCGCTACGTGCGCCGCATTCCCCGGGACGTGTGGCTGCTCGCCGCCTGGTCGGCGGCGAGCGGCTTCGCCGCGGTGGCGCTGGCCGCCGCGCTCCTCGCCCGGCTCGTCCCGGCGTTGGGGATGGTCTGGACCCCGCGGCTACCCGTGATCGTCACGCTGGCGGCCGTGGCGGCGGCGTCGGGACCCGGGGCCGTCACGCTCGTGGCCCGGACGCTGGGGCTCGGCGAGCTCGTCGCCCGGCGCATCGCGCGTGCGGCCGTGCTCGAGACCGCTGCCGGCGCGCTGGCCATCACGGTGCCGCTCGCGCTGCACAGGCCCCATGCCGGGGCCGGCGCGGAGCTCGGGTGGCGGGCCTCGCTCATCTTCGCCGTGGGCAGCGGGGCGTTGGTCGGGATGGCATTCCTCTCCGTCAGCCGACTGCGGCCGGCGCCCGCGGATCTGGGCTTCGCGCTCCTCGCGACGCTGCTGTTCGGCGCGGGCCTGGGCTACGCAGCCGACCTGTCACCGTTCGTCGTCTGCGCCCTGGCGGCCGGGCTGATCGTGAACCTCTCGCCCCGGCGGCACCTGGTCCGCCATGTGCTCGCCGATTGGGCGCAGCCCCTCACGACCGTAATGCTGGTGGTGACGGGCGCGCTGCTCACGCTCCCGACCGTGTGGCTTCTGGTCGCGGCGCCGCTCCTTGCGCTGGTCCGCATCGCCGCCAAGTGGGGCGGCGTGCGCTTCGGGCGTGAGGCCACGCGACGCCCCGAGATCCCGCCCCTCGCGGGACTCACCACGGTGCCGCAGGGTGCGACCGCGCTCGCGCTGGGTCTCGGCTTCTTCATCCAGTACGGTGGTCCGGGAACGGCGGCGCTGGGGGGGGTGAGCGCCGCTGCGGTGTTGACCACCGTGGTCGTCGGCGTGGCGGTCGCGCAGCTCGCCGCAGCTCCCCTCGTCGCGCTCGCACTCCGCGTGGACCCCCCGCCGTTGACACGCGCTCCCGAGGCATCCGACCTTAGGCACAACGCTCCGGCGGAATGGCCTCGATGATCCCGACCTGGGTGGCGGTGGTGGCGGCGATTTCGCTCGCCATTCTCGCGCTCTGCGCGATCGCCATCGCGGTCTCGTCCGTGGCGGCGGCCCTCGGGGTGCGCGCATTTCTGCGTGTCCTGCGCGATCTCGCCGGCCCCGCCGTGGGGGACGTGCGTCAACTCGTGGGGACGATCCGCTCCGAGGCGGAAAGCCTGGTCGGCACCTCGCGCGAGCTGCGGGAGCGCATCGTGAAGGCCGCGGACGCGGCGCAAACGCGTCTCGCCGACCTCGATGCCCTGTTCGAGGTCGTGCAGGAGGAAGTGGAGAGCACCGTCCTCGACGCCGCGGCCAGCGTTCGCATGGTGCGCCGCGGCCTCTCTCTGGTCGATTGGGGCCGGCGGGCGCTGAAACGCCGGAGGAAGCACTGAGGGGGCGGCGCCTCCTCGCCGCGGCCGCGGCCGGCATGGCCGGCGTGGCGCTGTTCCCCGCCGTGGCGCACGCCTGGACGCCGGGCACGCACGTGTACCTGGGCGAATCGGTGCTCGCGAACCTGCACCAGCTGCCGGGCCTGGTGGCCGACCTGCTGCGCGCGTTCCCCTACGATTTCCTGTACGGCAACATCGCCGCGGACACGTCGATCGCCAAGAAGTACGCCCCCGTGGGCCGGCATTGTCACGCCTGGCACGTGGGACAAGAGATCTTCGACCTGGCGCCCACGGACCCGCTGCGGGCGTTCGGCCTCGGGTACCTGTCGCACCTCGCCGCCGACTCGGTGGCGCACAATTTCTTCGTGCCGCGCCAGCTGCTGCTCACCTCCGGCACGACGGCGCTGGGCCACAGCTACTGGGAGAGCCGGTTCGAAACACATCTGGGTGACGCGTACGCCAAGGAGGCGAAGGAGGTCATTCTCCGGGACCACGCGCCCAGCGACGCGCACCTCGACTCGATCATCTCGCCCACGCTCTTCAGCATGGGCACCAACCGCCGCCTGTTCCGCGGCATGGTGCATCTCACCGAGAGTGAGAGCTGGCGCTGGGCGTTCCAGATGATCCTCGAGAACACGCGCTGGGACCTGCCCGACGCGGACGTGGAGCGACACATGGCGGTGGCGTTCGAGTACGTGATGGAGATGCTGGGCGAGCGGGACGCGGCGGCGCGGCGGCTCGATCCCGCCGGCGATCAGGCGCTGCGGCTCGCCAAGCAGATGCGGCGCCAGGCCCTTCAGGAGGGGGGCCGGGAGGATCCCGACCGCATGCTCGAGACGGCGGAGCACCACTTCGGACTGCCCACACCACCGCTCGCCTACTGGAAGCAGTCGCAGTCGCAGCGCCCGTGGCGCGACCGCGAGCGGGGCGACTAGGCCGGCAGCCTCTCCTCGAGCACCCGTTGCGCCAGCTTGGGGTCCGCCTTGCCGCGCGACAGCTTCATCACCTGTCCCAGGAAGAACTGCAGCAGCTTCGTCTCGCCGCTCTTGTAGCGCGCGACTTCGGCGGGATGAGCCACGAGGACCTCGCTCACCCACCCGGTGACGACCCCGGTGTCGGCCACCTGGATGAGGCCCAGCGCCTCCGCAACGTTGCGCGGCTCGCCCCCGTGCTCGGCCACCTCGCCGAATACGCGCTTCGCCGCCTGATGGCTCAAGGTGCCGCCCCGCACGAGGCCGATCAGGTTCGCGAGCGCCCCGGCCGGCACGCGCAGCCCGTCGGCGTGGTCCTTCGCATCGGCGAGCACTTCCGTCATGACCCAATTCGCCGCGGCCTTGGCGTCCGCCCCGGCGTGGACCACGGCTTCGTAGTAGTCGGCGACGCCGCGATCGGCGGTCAGCACCGCCGCGTCGGTCAGGCTGAGCGCGTACTTCTCGACGAAGCGCTCGCGCTTCTTCGCCGGCAGCTCGGGCAGGAGCGCCTGCTGCTCCGCGATGAACTCCTCGCGCAGCACCAGCGGCGGGAGATCGGGGTCCGGGAAATAGCGGTAGTCGTGGCTCTCTTCCTTGGCACGCTGTGGGCGCACGCCGTTCGTCTTCGCGTCGTACAACAGCGTCTGCGGCTCGACCCTGCCCCCGGCCTCCAGCAGCGCGATCTGGCGGTCGCGCTCCACCGTGAGCGCCTTCTCGACGTACGCGAACGAGTTGATGTTCTTCACTTCGGTCTTGGTTCCCAACTCCGGCTGCCCCACCCGGCGCACCGAGACGTTCGCGTCGACGCGCAGGCTGCCTTTCTCCATGTCGCAGTCCGAGACCGCGGCGTACTCGAGCACCTGCTTCAGCGTCAGGAGATAGGCGCGCGCCTCCTGGGGAGAGCGGAGGTCGGGTCCCGTCACGATCTCGATGAGGGGCACCCCGCAGCGGTTCAAGTCGATGGCCGTCTGCTTCGGAAACCGGTCGTGCAGCGACTTCCCCGCGTCCTCTTCCACGTGCAACCGCTGGATGGTCGCCGTGGCGATCCCGCGGTCCGGCGACAGGTACGACAGCGACCCCGCGGTCGCGAGTGGCTGCTCGAACTGCGAGATCTGGTAGCCCTTGGGCAGGTCGGGATAGAAATAGTTCTTGCGCGCGAACACGCTGCGGGGGTGCACCGTGCACCCCAACGCCAGGGCCGCGCGGACCGCGAGCTGCAGCGCCAGCCCGTTCGCCATGGGGAGTGCCCCAGGCAGCCCCAGGCACACCGGGCACACATTCGTGTTGGGCGGCGCACCGAACGCCGCCGAGCAGCCGCAGAACATCTTGGACGCCGTGCGCAGCTGCACGTGCGTCTCGAGCCCGATGACCGTCTCCCACGCGGCGGACCCCGGCCCTCCCATCAGGCCTCCTCGGTGGCGGGCACGACCCGCTCCAACGCGTAGGCCGCTTCGAGCATCTCGTCCTCCAGGAACGCCTGGCCGATGAACTGACCCCCGAGCGGGAGTCCCTTGACGCGTCCGATGGGAAGCGAGATCGCCGGCAGGCCGGCGAGGTTTGCGGTCACCGTGAAGATGTCCGACAGGTACATGGCGACGGGGTCGTCGAGCTTCTCGCCGGCCTTGAACGCCGGGCTGGGAGTCGTCGGAGTGAACAGCAGGTCGACGCCGCGGTCGAACGCGTTACGGAAGTCCTGGGCGATCAAGGCCCGCATCTGCTGGGCCTTGCGGTAGTACGCGTCGTAGTAACCCGACGACAGCACGTACGTGCCGAGCAGGATCCGCCGCCGCACCTCCGGACCGAACCCCTCCCCGCGCGTCGTGCGGTACAAGGCCCGCACGTCCGCCGACCCGTCGAAGCGGGGACCGTAGCGGGCCCCGTCGTAGCGCGCCAGGTTGGACGACGCCTCGGCCGGCGCCAGGATGTAGTAGGTGGGCACCGCGTAGGCCGTGTGGGGCAACGCCACCTCCCGCACCGCCGCCCCCAGCTCCTTGCACAGCCTGATGGCGCGGTCGCACGCCCGCCGCACGGCGGGGTCCAGGTCGGCCGGGAAATACTCCTTCGGGATCCCGATCACGAACCCCTGCAGCGATTCGGGCACGTTGGGCAGGCGCAACGGATCGCGGTCCTCGCAGGTCGAGTCCTTGGGATCGCGACCGCTGATCACCGACAGCACACGCGCCGCGTCGTGGACGCTGCGGCCCAGCACGCCGATCTGATCGAGCGAGGAGCCGAACGCCACCAGCCCGTAACGCGAGACGCGCCCGTAGGTGGGTTTGATCCCCACGACGCCGCACAGCGATGCCGGCTGGCGCACCGAGCCGCCGGTCTCGGAGCCGAGGGCCGCGGGCACGGCACCCACCGCCACCAGCGCGGCCGACCCCCCCGAGGAGCCGCCGGGGACGCGCGTCTTGTCGAACGGGTGCAGGGTCCGTCCGTAGATCGAGTGCTCGGTGGACGAGCCCATGGCGAACTCGTCGCAGTTGGTTTTGCCGGCGATGAGGGCGCCCGCGGCCTTCAGCTTCGCCACGGCGGTCGCCTCGTACGGCGAGCGATAGGCCTCGAGGATCTTCGACCCACAGGTCGTGGTGAACTCGAGGGTGCAGATGTTGTCCTTCACGGCCACCGGCATGCCGTAGAGGACCCCGGACGGGTGGGCCGCCTGGGCTTGTGTGAGGAGCGACTTGCGGAGCGGCGCGGTCGGCGTCAAACAGGCGTTGAGGCGCTTGGCCTTGACCAGACGGTCGGCCGCGGCCTTGGCGCTGGCGAGCGCTTCGCTCGGATCGCTCACGAGTCGACGACCTCGAACGCGCCGAGCTTCGGCACCAGGAAGAAGCCGTCCTTGAAGGCGGGCGCCAGCGTCTCGGGACCAAACGCGAGGAGGATGGGCCGTACTTCGTCGGCCCGGAAGCGCAGCGCGTCCGGCCCGGGCACGAACGGCTTCACGCCTTCGCTCGCCGGCACGGCGTTGATCTGGGCGACGTAGTCGAGAATCCGCGACATTTGCTCGGCGAGGAGCGGCAGCGCTTCCTCACTCACGTCGAGCTCCGCGAGGCGCGCGATCTTCAGCACTTCGTCGTGTGTGACGCTCATGCACTCTCCCACTCGCGCTCGAGCCCGGCGTAGGCGACGAGCAGGTGCTTGGTGCCGATCTCCCGATCGTCGAACTCCACCGTGACCTTCAGATCCCGACCGGCGCCCGAGACGGCGCGCACCACTCCGCTCCCGAACTTGCGGTGGCGCACCCGCTCGCCCGCGGTGTAACGAGGGGCATCCTGCGAGACCTCGACATCCCAATCCAGGTCCGCCGGCGCGGCCCCGCGCGCTCGCGCACCCCCTCGACGTGACGCCCGCGCCCCGCGGTCCCATGTCGGCGTCGTGCTCCGCTCCTCCAGCGCGCCCGGGGGAAGCGCCTCGAGAAAGCGGGACGGCTCCGACAGCTCGAGCCGGCCGTTGCGGTACCGTGTGCGCGCCCATGAGAGATACAATTTTTCGCGCGCCCGCGTGAGTCCCACGTAGCACAGTCGTCGCTCTTCCTCGAGCCCGCCCGGCTCACCCGCGGCGCGGGCGAGCGGGAACAGTCCGTCTTCGAGACCGCCCAGCGTCACCACCGGCCATTCGAGACCCTTCGCCATGTGGACGGTCATCAGCGTCACGCCGGTCGGGTCGCCCTGGCCCTGATCCGCGGACGTGACCAGGGCCGCCTGAGTGAGGTACCGCTCGATCAAGCTGGTCGCCCCGGTCTCTTCCGCCCCGTCCCCGGTCCCGTCCTCGTCCTCCGCCGTCTCCGCCCACTGGGCGGCGCCCGCGATCAGCTCCTGCACATTCTCGAGCCGCTCGATCCCCTCGGGGCCCTCCTCGGCGAGGTACTGCGGATAGGCCACCGCCGCGATCGTCTGCTCCAGCGCCGTGGCGGGGTCCGCCTGCGCGTAGCGCGCCCGCAGGTCCTCGAGCAGGCGGGCCACGCCGGCGAACGCGTCCCGCACGTTGGGTCGCAGGTCGGGGATCCGGCCCGCCGCCCTGGCGGTCTCGAACAGCGACTGCTTCCACTGTGTCGCCGCGCGGACGAGCTGCGCCAGTGAGGCGTCGCCGATGCCCCGGCGCGGCACGTTCACCACGCGCAGGAAGGCCTGGTCGTCCGCGGGGTTGGCGATGAGGCGCAGGTAGGCGAGCACGTCCTTGACCTCGCGGCGCTCGTAAAAGCTCACGGCGCCCACCAGGCGGTACGGGATCCCCCGGAACCGGAACGCCTCCTCGAGCGGGCGGGACTGCGCGTTGGTGCGGTACAGCACGGCCATTCCTTCATAGGGGACGTCGTCTGCGGCGGCGCGCCGCGCCAGCTCCGCGGCCAGCCACTCCGCCTCGTCGCGCTCATCGGCGGCGGTGAGCAGCGTGACCGGCTCGCCGCCCTGCTGCGCGGTGAACAGCGTCTTGCCCAGCCGGCGCGCGTTCTCCGCGATTACCCCGTTCGCGGCGTCGAGGATCACCTGGGTGGAGCGGTAGTTCTGCTCGAGCTTGATCAGGGTGGTCCCGGGGAAGTCGCGCTGGAACGAGAGCATGTGCCGCACGTCGGCCCCGCGCCAGCCGTAGATGGCCTGGTCGTCGTCGCCGACCACGCAGAGATTGGTGTGCTGCGCTGCCAGTTGGCGCACCAGTCGATACTGCGCCGCGTTGGTGTCCTGGAACTCGTCCACCAGCACGTGGTCGAAGCGCCGTTGCCAGTAGACGAGCCGCTCGGCATGCTCGGCGAAGAGCGTGAGGGGAAGGAGCAGGAGGTCGTCGAAATCCATCGCGTTGGCCTGCTTCAGGGCGGGGCCGAGCAACGCGTAGATCTCCGCCGCCACGCGCTCCAGCGGGCTCTCGGCGCTCGCGCCCAGCTCCTCGGGGAGGAGCATGCGGTTCTTCGCCCCGGAAATGATGGCGTGGATCGCGCGCGGGGGATTGGCTTTGGGCGAATGGCCGCGCTGCTCGAGCAACCGTTTGACCAGCGCCTCGGAATCGTCCTGGTCGTAGATCGTGAAGTTGGACCCGAAGCCGAGGTGGGCCGCCTCGCGCCGCAGCAGCCGCGCCGAGAGCGAGTGGAACGTCCCGATCCACAGACCGCGCGGATCGGCACCGAGCAACGCCCCCACCCGGGCCCGCATCTCTCCCGCCGCCTTGTTGGTGAACGTGACCGCGAAGATCCGCGAGGGAGCCACGCCGCGCTCCTGGATCAGGTGGGCGATGCGGGCCGTCAACACGCGGGTCTTGCCCGAGCCGGCTCCGGCGAGGACCAGTAACGGTCCACCCGGGTGGCGGACCGCAGCCTCTTGAGTCGGATTGAGCGGCAGCGTCACCCGTCCCCCCTTCCCCGTCCCCCATCCCGCTCTTGCACCAGCGGAAACTCCAGCACGAACTCGGTCCCCTCCCCGCCCGGAGCCGGACGGTACAGCAGCCGCCCGGCGTGTTGCTGCTCGACGATGCGGCGCGCCAGCGCCAGGCCGATCCCCCACCCACCCGGCTTGGTGGAGACCCCCGGCTCGAACAGGTTCGCACGCACCTCGGGGGCGACGCCTGGGCCGTCGTCGCGCACCGCGATGCGTGCCGTACGGGGGGCCGCGTCGACGGTGACGTCGATCCTGCCACCCCGCCCGGATAGCGCATCGATGGCGTTCTTGATCACGGCTTCGAGCGCCCATTCCACGAGCACGGAATCTCCCAACGCGGTGGGACCCGGCCCGGTGGCCCGCAGCGCCAGGGCCACCGGGCTCGCGAGCGTCGGGAGCCGCGGCCGGAAGTAGCTCACGACGCGCTCCGCCACGGCCCCGAGGCCCACCGGCTCGCGCCGGGCCGGGCGCCCGATGCGCTCGAACCGCTTGGCCACCCGCTCGAGCCGCTCCGCATCCGCCTGAAGATGATCGGCCAGCTCGGCTCCGGTGGTATCCGGATTTTCCCGCAAGTAGGCAATCCATCCCGTGAGACTCATAAGTGGCGTACCGAGCTGGTGCGCCGATTCGCGGGCCATGGCGACCCACAGGCGGTCCCGCGCCGCCGCGACCTCGGAGCGGTAGGCCCATGCCCCGAGCAGCGCGAGACACACCAGCACGGCCCCTTCGAGGACCGCGAGTCCCGTCAGCGTCCGCGCCGCCGGGCCGGCTCCGTAATGGATCGTGCCGACGCCGGGCTGCACGACCGGCGCATTCTCGGCGTCGAGCTGGGCGATCCAGGCCCGCAGCCGCGCCGTGTCGGCGCGCACGCTCGGCGGGGCGTTGTCCAGCGCCGTGATGCGTCCCGCCGCGTCGGTCACGACGATGGGGATACCGAGCGAGCGCACCTGCCGGGCGAGATCGAGCAGCGCGTCCGTGGCCGCATCCGGGCCGGGATCGTTCAGTCCGGCGAACACGCGGCCCAAGAGCCCGCTCGTCTGACGCGCGTCGTCGCGCAGGTGTCGAGCCACGATCCACCCGTACCCGACCGTGATCCCCCCGAGAACGAGCGCCAGTCCGACGACGACGGGAGGACCCGCGCGGCGCAGCGCGCCGTTACGCGCCACCGGATGGCACGAAGCGCTCCGTTCCGAGATAGGGGACGAGCGCCCGCGGAACGGTCACGGACCCGTCGGCCTGCTGGTGCGTCTCGAGCAGGGCGGCGATGGTGCGCGGCAGTGCCACGCCCGAGGCGTTGAGCGTGTGAACGAACTCCGGCTTCGCCCCCGCCCCGGACCGATGGCGGATGTTGGCGCGCCGCGCCTGAAAATCCGTGAAGCTGCTCGAGCTCGAGACTTCGAGCCATTGTCCCACTCCGGGAGCCCAGACCTCGAGGTCGTACTTCTTGGCGGCGGCGAAGCCCAGGTCCCCGATGGCCATCAGCACCACGCGATACGGCAATTCGAGCCGCTGCAGCACCGCCTCCGCGTGCGCGGTCAGCCGTTCGTGCTCGGCGGGCGAGTCGACCGGCCGGCAGAAGCGCACCAGCTCGACTTTGTCGAACTGGTGCACCCGCAGCAGCCCGCGGGTGTCCTTGCCGGCGGCGCCCGCCTCGCGCCGAAAGCACGGCGTGTACGCCGTGTAGCCGAGCGGCAGCTTCGCCGCGTCGAGGATCTCGTCGCGATGGAGGTTCGTGACCGGAACCTCGGCCGTCGGCACCAGAAAGAGGTCGTCGGGCACCGTCTTGTACGCGTCGTCTTCGAACTTCGGCAGCTGGCCCGTCGCGACCATCATCTCGCGGCGCACGACGAACGGCGGCTCGACCTCGACATACCCGTGCTCGCGGGTGTGCAGATCGAGCATGAAGTTGATCAGGCCGCGCACCAGCTTCGAGCCCGCCCCCACGAACAGCGGGAAACCCGATCCCGCGAGCTTCGCGCCCCGCGCGAGATCCAGGATCCCGAGCATCTCGCCGAGCTCCCAGTGCGGCTTGCCGCCCCGGGGGGCGGGCTCGCCCCACGTGCGGACCACCTTGTTGTGCGACTCGTCGCCGTCCGGTACCTCCGGGAGCGGGAGATTGGGAACGTAGAGCAGCTTTTCCTCGACGGCGGCTTCGATACCGCGCAGCTCGGCTTCCAGGGTGTCGATGCGCTGCCCCAGCGTGCGGCGACCTTCACGCACGGCCGCCGGGAGCTCACCCTTCTCCTTCATCAGGCGCGCATCGGCCTTCGCGGCCTCGTTGCGCTCTCCTTTGAGCTGATCGAGCTGGCCGGTGAGCGCCCGGCGGCGCATGTCGAGCGCTTCCAGCTCGTCGAGCAGGCGCGTGAGGCTCGGGTCGCCGCGCCGGGCGAGCGCGGCACGCACCTGCTGAGGCGAGGCGCGAAGCAGCTTGAGGTCGATCACCGCGCTTACTGCTTGGGCAGTCCCGGGGCAAGGCCGCGGTAGCCGCAATTCTGATCGACGAGAATCTCGAAGTCCACACGCCGTGCCGTCGAGTCCACGCTCAGGATATGCACCTTGGCATACAACGGTATGCCGCCGACCAGACAGCTCACCGGACGCGACACCGCGTACAGGACCTTCCCGGTGTCGAGCGTGACGGCCGTGTCCTGGATGTAGCCGCCGGTCGGCGCCAACGTGATGGCGGCGAATGCCGTGCTGGTCGGCTGCAGACCGGACGCCGTGCCGAGACGGAGGGCCGCGGTGGGGAGCAGGGCGGGCTTGCCGCCCGAGTCGAAGTCGAACGCGAAATCGAGGTTGACGGTGGTGTCGGTTCGCACCGTTGCCCGGTCCTGGATCGAGTAGGCGGACGGCAAGGCGATGGCGGTACCACGCAACGCGTACAGCGAGACCGTGTCCACGACGTTTGTGAACACCGCGGCCGGCAGACCCGTCGTGTTGCTGCATGCGGCAGCGAGCAGCGCGAGACCGGTGACGGCGGCGGTCACGGCGACGAGTCGGCGGCGCAGAGTCATGCGGTGACGGAGAAGATACCGAGCGGCGTCCGAGTGGGTCAACCCGCGATCGCTGCTTGACTTCGCCAGATTCCATTCCTAGCTTGGCCGCCGTATGGCGACGATCCGCGAAGTGGTTGAGGCGTTGAGCCGCCGCACCGGGGTGGACGCGGTGGTCGTCGTCGGGCGCGACGGGCTGCCGATCGACTCCCGCACCGCCAACGGCGTCGACGCCGAGAGCGTCGCCGCGCTCCTCCCGTCGGTCATCAACGGCATGACGCAGCTCGGGCAGGCGAGTGGACGCGGGGATTTCGGCAGCGGCGTGCTCGAGTTCGGCGCCGGCCTCGCGCTGGTCTCGGTGCTGAACGTCGACGCGCTGCTGGTGGTGCTGGTGCAACCGTCCACCAACGTGGGCGCGATGCTCTACGACCTGCGCCGCCACCGCTCCGCGATCGCCGGCCTCCTCTGAGCGGGAGGCGCCCGCTTTGTCGCCCCACCGGCGGCACCTCCTCGTCGTCGACGACGAGCCGCACATCGGGCTGCTGCTGCGCCCCCATCTCGAGCGGCTCGGCTACCGCGTGAGCCTCGCGCGCACGCTCGCCGACGCCCGCGCGGCGCTGCAGGACCGCCACGCACCCCTCGACGCGCTGCTGCTCGATCTCCATCTCCCCGACGGCTCGGGGCTCGACCTGCTGCGGGAGCTGCGCGCCGCCGCGGCCACGCGTGCTCTTCCCGTGATCGTGCTGACCGCCGAAGGCGACGAACGCGTCCTCGGCGAGGCAGAGGAGCTGGGCGCCGCGCTCCTCACCAAGCCGTTCAGTCCCAGCAAGCTCACGGCGCGCATCGCCGCCATGCTGGAACAAGGGCCCGCACCCGAGGACGCGCGGTGAGTGTCTGGGCGGCGATTCTCGCGGGCGGGTCCGGGACCCGCTTCTGGCCGCTGTCGACGCCCGAGCGTCCCAAGCAGCTCCTGCCGCTTGCCGGTGACCGCCCCCTGCTGCAGCAGGCGGTGGAGCGGCTCGACGGGCTGGTGCCACCGCAGCGCATCCTCATCCTCACCGGACCGTTTCTCGTGGACCAGGTGGCCCGCACGGTGCCGCAGATCCCGCGGGGGCAGGTGCTGGCGGAGCCGCGGGCGGCGTCCACCGCACCAGCGCTGTCGTGGGCGGCGCACTGGATCTCCGAGCGCGACTCCGGTGCTCAGCTCCTCTCGCTCCACGCCGACTGGGCGGTCGAAGACGATCGCGCCTTCCGCGCCGCCGCTCGGCAGGCGCTCGCCGTGGCCGACGAGTACGACGTCCTGGTGACCGTGGGCGTCAAGCCGACACGCAACGAGACGGCGTACGGGTACATCGTCCCCGGCAAGCCGCTGGGCGGCGCGCGGGGTGTGCGGCGCTTCGTCGAAAAGCCGTCGCCGGCGCGCGCCGCGCTGCTGCGGCAGCGCGGGGCGCTCTGGAACACGGGCCTGTTTGCGTGGGGGGTGGCCCGTTTTCTCGGCGAAGCGGGCGCCTACGCGCGCGAGCTCAAGCCGGGCTGGCCGGCGCTGGCGGCGGGCGACATCGCGGGTTTTTTCGGCGCCGTGCGCCCCGTGGCGGTGGACGTCGCAGTGTTGGAGCGGACCAAGCGCCTCGCCGTGGTCGCCGGCTCGTTTCGCTGGGACGACATCGGCTCGTGGGACGCGTTGCTGCGCATCCGCAAGCCCGACCCGCACGGCAACGTCGTGGTCGGGAACGTCACCCTGGCGGACGACGTCCGCCGCTCGGTCGTCTGGTCCGACAGCGAACACCTCGCCGTGATCGGCCTGGAGGACATGGTGGTGGTGCGGGCCAACGGCCACACCCTCGTCATGCCGACGGGACGCGCCGAGCGGCTGAAGCAACTCGTGCAGGGCCTGTGACCCACGCGCTCTATCTGCTCGATCCGGAGCCGGGGGCCGCGTGGGCGCCGTTCCTGGGCGCGCGTCCGCTGTGTGAGCTGCGCGCTGGCGCCCATCTAATCCGCGAGCGGTGGGAGGCGTTCGTGGGCGCGGAGGCAGCCGGGATCTTTGCGCTGCCCCACCTCGCGGGCTTCGCCGAACCGGGCGTCCCGGCCGTCACGCCCCGGCGCCCGGTGACGGGGCCTGCGGTCATCGGCTCCTCGACCTTCGCCCCCCGCGGCCTCGCACCCGCGCTCCCCGACGGCGCGTTCCGGCTCACCTGCGGCGGCATCACGGTGGGCTGGGGCGTGGGGCCGGGAGCGACGTGGGACCGGCCCCAGCCGCACGCGCGAATGATCGAGGTGGCGGGCGCCGTGCTGCACGGCGTGTACGACCTGGTCGCCACGCTCGAGCGGCTGCTCCACGCCGACCTGCGCGCCCTGCTGGGCGACCCCGACCCGATTCCCGCCGGGACCACCGTGCTCGGCGACCCCGCCGCGATCGCGCTGCACGACGCGGTGGTCGAACCCGGCGTGGTATTCGACGTGCGCGGCGGCCCGGTGGTCCTCGAGAGCGGCGCCGAGGTCCGCTCGGGGACGCGGCTCGAGGGACCGCTGTGGGTGGGCGCCAACGCCCACGTGCTGGGCGGCTCCGTCCGGGTGACGGCGATCGGTCCGCGTTGCAACGTGCGGGGCGAGGTGTCGAACTGCGTGTTTCTGGGGTATGCCAACAAGGCCCACGACGGCTTCGTGGGCCACTCGGTGATCGGCCGCTGGGCGAACCTCGGCGCCGGCACGATCACGTCGAACCTGAAGAACACGTACGGCCGGGTCCGGCTCGAGGTCGCGGGCACGCCGCTCGAGACGGGTCTCCAGTTTCTGGGCAGTCTCATCGGCGACCACGCGAAGACGGCCATCGGGACGCTGCTCGGAACCGGCACGGTCGTCGGCACGGGGGCCAGCGTGTTCGACGCCGTGCGACCGCCCAAGTACGTCCCCCCGTTCGCGTGGGGGACGACGGGCGGGACGCGGATGAGTCGCGACGGCTTTCTCAGCATCGCCGAGCGGGTGCTTCCCCGGCGCGACGTCGAGGTGGACGCCGCGCTGCGGGCGGTGCTGGAGCGGATTTACGATTGGGCCACGGGGTGACGGGCGCGCGTTGCGGCCGGCACCTCCGCTGCACAGATTGCACAACTCTACTCACACGAGCGGCATGGCGCAGAGCGAGCAAAACCGGCGGGTCGGAAAGTTCGAGCTGCACGAGCGCATCGGCGAAGGGGCGATGGGCGAGGTGTGGCGGGCGTACGACTCCGTCATCCGCCGCTACGTCGCGCTCAAGCTGCTCTCGCGGGCAGGCCGGTCGGCGGACGCGCGCGAGCGGCTGTTGCGCGAGGCCCGCGCTGCGGGCGCCCTGCAGCATCCCAACATCGTCACCATCTACGACCTGGGCGAAGCGGACGAGCAGTTGTTCATCGCCATGGAGCTGGTCGACGGACGCGACTTGAGCACGCTGATCGCGCTGAGCGAGCCACTCCCGCTCGAGCGCAAATTGGACCTCGTGATCGAGGTGCTGCAGGGACTCTCCTACGCGCACGAGCGCGGTGTGATTCACCGCGACATCAAGCCGTCCAACGTCCGCATCGCCTCCGACGGCTCGATCAAGATCATGGACTTCGGGATCGCGCGGCTGCAATCGGCCGACGTCACCGGCTCGGGCGCGATCGTCGGGACGCCGACCTACATGGCCCCCGAGCAGATCACCAACGGGGCGATTACGCCCGCCACCGACGTGTTCGCGGTCGGCTGCCTCCTGTACGAGCTCCTCTCCTATCGCAAGCCGTTCGAGGGAGAAACCGTGCACGGCGTGCTGTACCAGGTGCTCACGACCGACCCCAAGCCGCTCCGTGCCACCACACCGTCCATCCCGGCGGCGCTGGAACGCGTGGTGTCGAAGGCGCTGATCAAGGTGCCGGAGGAGCGCTACGAGACGGCGCGCCAGATGCAGTCCGCCTTGTTCGCCATCCGGGCCGCCCTGTCGGGCGCGTCCGATACGACGGAGCGGCTGAGTCTCCGGTGGAGTCCCATCCCGTCCGCCGTGCTCCGGCTGGTTACCCACGCCCCGCTCAAGTGGCGGGCGGCGGTGCTGACCACGCTGATGGTCACCGCGCTGGTGCTGCTGTACGTGTCGCGCTCGCCATCGCCGGTGGCGGCGCCCCTGTCCGACGCCGGCTACGCGCCGGCCAACCTCGATCAGATCCTCGCCGATCAGCCGCCGGCGCGCCTGAACCCGGCGCTCGTGGCACAGCGGGACTCGACCCTCGCGGCCCGAGAGCACGCCCGCCGCGCCGGCGCCATGAAGAACAACGTGCCCTCGCTCATCCTGGCGGAGACGGTGCTGCTCACCGCGGAGCGGGCCTTGCGGTCGGGCGACCTGGCCCGCGCGGCCAGCGGGTACGTGAGCGCGATCCCGCAGTACCGAAAGGCGCAGCGAGAAGCCGAAGCCCTGCGGCGCGACGCCCAGCAGGCGCTGGCGCGCGCCACCCCCGTGGTGAACGCGCTCGGCTCGACCCGCCCCGAAGCGGGACGCGCCGGGGCGTCGCTCGGGCGTGCCGAATCGCTCTACGCAGCCGGGGATTGGGTCGTCGCCCGGCTCGCGGCCCTCGACGCCGAGCAGGTGGGCGTCGCCGCCGGCGTCGCCCCGCCGTCCCCGCAGCCGGCCGAGATCCGGGCGGCGGTCGGCGTCCTGCTCCAGGATCTCGAGCGCGCCATGGCGAGCGAGCGGGTGGGCAACCTCCAGGTGCTGATGCCCGGCATGGCGACGAAAGACGTCACGGGGTGGGAGACCTTCTTCCGGCGCTTCACCCGGCTCACGGCGCGCTACACCGTCGAGCGACTGAACGCGCGCGGCGACACGGCCTACGCCGCGGTGCGGACCGCGTACACGTTCGTGCCGGCGGGCGGCGGGGCGCAGCGCGAAACCCGCCTGCGCCAGGTGATCCGTTTCCTCAAGACGCCGGACGGCTGGCGCGTCGCGAATATCCGCGACGCACCCTGAGCGCCGCCTGCGGCGTCAATCCCAGGCGCGCTCGGTGGGCGGCGGCGGCGGCGGGATCGCCAGCGAGTCGGCCCGCGCCGTGGCGGGACCCACGCGGTGCAGCGTCACCGGCTTCTCCAGGTCCCCGCCCGACAGCGTGAGCTTGTCCCCGTCGAGCTTCATCCCATAGACCTGCCACACCCCGTCCCCGAGCGCGAGCCACAGGCTGTCCCCGACGATGCGCCACCGGGCGACCTGCTCGCCGAACTGGGCGGAGCTGTCGTTTCGGACCATGATGTTACGGATCTCGTCTTCGGTCTTGGCCTGCCACTTCCCTTCCAGGTGGGAGCGGCGGGGGGCCAGGGGTACGGGCGGGGCGGTCTGGGCGGCGAGCCGGGAACCGAAACCGACGAGCAAGACGATGACAGCGGAGCAGCGCGGCATGACCGCTGAAAGATACGTCCCCCAGCGGGGCCCGGCTCAGGTCCCCGTGGGGCCGACCGGCGCGCGCTCGTCGGTGAGGACCGCCACCTGCGGCTCCCACTGCTGCATCATCCGTACGAAGGCGCCCGCCAGCTCCGGATCGAACTCGACCCCCGCCCGATCGCGCACGTAGGCGAGCGTCCTCTCCTGCGGCCATGCGTCCCGATACGGGCGGTTGGTGCGGAGGGCGTCGTACACGTCACACACGTGGACGAGCTTGCTGGCGCGGTGGCAGTCGCGCCGGAAGCGCAGCGTCGGATACCCCCCGCCGTTGAGCATGATGTGGTGCTCGTACGCCACCACCGCGGGGAGCTCGAGCTGCTCCTCCGACTTGAGGATGATGCGCGCGCCTTCCGCCGGATGCTGGTTCATGAGGGCGCGCTCCTCGTCCGTGAACCGACCCGGCTTGGTGAGCACCTCGAGCGGGATCGTCACCTTGCCGATGTCGTGCAGCAGGCCGGCGATGCCGAAGCTCCGCACGTCGCGCGCGCTCAACCCGAGGTGCTCGGCGAGCGCCATGGTCAGCACCGCCACGTTCATCGAGTGCGTGGTCGTGTACTGGTCGAACTCCTTGAGCTGCAGCAACGGGATCACGAGCTGGCGATCGCTGTGCATCGCGATCGACAGCGACCGCACCACCGCCTCCGCCTCGGTGAGCGGGACCACGCCCTGGGACCGGACGGCGTCCTGGAACCACCGGACCGTTTCCGCCTCTTCGCCCAGCGAGTAGCCGATCGTGGCCGTCACCACGGGCGCCTCGGCGTGCGCCGCGTCGCCTTTCACGCCGACCGATCCGTAGCGGATGCTGGAACGGCGCAGCTGATGCGCCTCTGTCGTGTCGATCGCCGACAGCGTCAAGCGGGCCAGCACCTCGTCCAGGAACCCCTCGAATTCGTCGCGGCTCACGCGGTCGGCGAACTCGAGCCGTTGGATACCCGCCTGCGCGAGGCGGCGCGACCAGTCCCACGCCTTCAGCTCCCGGACCGGCAGGTTCCCGAACACGATCTCGTCGCCCAGAAACGTGAAGAGCGGGTTGGGCGCCATGGCCTGGAGGTCGTGCAGCTGCTGGAAGGCGTCGTCGATGGCGCGCTCGCGCGCGGGATGTCCCGCGGCGTACAGCGTCATGGCCGCGAGCGCGTGCGCGAACGCCGACAGGAACCCGGCGGGGCCGCTCAGGGCGCGCTCCCCTGGTCGCCCGCGTCCGCGGCCGCCCGGATCTCGGGGTCGCTCGACGCCGCGGCCCGGCGGAGCACCGCCCGCGCCCGCGGCTCCTGTTGCCACGCGCTCGCGAGCCCCGCCAGCGCCGCGATGAGCTCCGCCGACTTGGGCGGCAGCTTCTCCCGTCCGAACAGGGTACGCCCCGCCGAGGTCAGCCGCAGCAGGACCTCGAGCGCCGCCGGCGCCCGAGCACAACCGAGGGCGCGGACGGCCAGGGTCCGGACATCGGGCGGCAGGGCGCGATCCACGGCGCGTCCCGCCAGGGCGGACACCGCCCCGTCGGGACAGCTCTGCAGCGCCACCGCCAGCCCCAGTGCCAGCCGCAACGTGCGCGGATCCGGATCCTGCAGACCGAGCGCCAGCGCCTCGTCACGCTCGACGGGAAGCTTGATCTGGACCTTGACGGCTTGCCAGCGCACGCGGGGGTCCGCGTGGCGCAAATACGCGGCGGCGGAGAACCCCGGCGGAAGCGGCGACAGGTCCTCCAGCAACGCGAGCATGTTGCGGGTGACGTACCAGCGCGGGTCCTCGAGCCGCCGGATGACCACTGGAGCGATCTCCGGCCCCATTCTGGCGAGCTGGGCCAGCAAGCCGCGGCGGATACCGCGCGCCTCGGCCGCGGCGAGCGCGTCCAGCAAGGGGGCCGCGGCCGGGAGCCCCACGCGGGGCACGAGCCGCTCGAGCGTCTTGAAATCCACCGGTTCCCGGGTGGCGAGTTGCCGCACGACGTCCGCCGTCGCGAGGCGCGCCCACACCTTGGGCGCCGCGCCCTGCGACTCGGGGACCTCGGCCAGCGCATCGAGCAGCTGGCCGAGCCGCCCCTCCCGTACCACGCGATCCGCGGCGGCGAGCACGTGGGCATTGACGGCGTCCACCTCGAGCGCCATGGCGACGATGCGATCCGGCTCGGTCCCGTGCTCCCCGTCGGCCGTCGGGGCGCGCTCGGGCGCGGCCCGCGCCATACGCTGCAGCGCCGCTCCGTATGCGCCCGGGTTCGGGTCCGTCAGCGTCCAGCCCTGGAGCAGCCGACGCACCTGGTCGCGCAATGCGGCGTCCGCTTGGGGCCGCACCTCCACGACGCCTCCCTCGGCGTGCGCGGCCAGTTTCGACAGCATGCGGACGAGCGAGTGCGAGATCGTCTGGTGCGACGAATCGGCGGCGGCCCGGACGATGTCGAGCACGGCGTCGACGGCCATCCCGTCGGTCGCGTCGTACACGAAGTTGCGCCGCTGCACGAAGTCGCCCCCCATCTCGACCAGCCGCCGCAGCGTCTCCGGCTTGAGGGCCCCGATCAGCCGGGACGTGCGGCGCCGCAACGCGACCCCTTCCGCGCTGCCCGCGGTCTTCAACTCGTCCGCGATCTGCAGCAGGTAGCCGACGATCACCTGGTCGTACGCCGCGGCATCGGTCCGGGGGTGGTCGTCGATGGCGCGCGCGATGACCGCCGGCTCGGTTGGGGTCGGCCGGTCGTCCCCGGCTTGAGCCGCGAGCGCGGCGCGGGCCAGGCCCACCCAGAGCTGCGCGCCTCGCGCCCCGCGCTCGGACGCGGGCGCCCCGTCGTCCACCAGCTCGAGGCGCTCGTAGGTGAGCGGGTGCAGCTGCACGCACGCCCAGGCGCGCAACCGCTCCGGCGGGCCGAGCCCGAGCGGCTGCCCGCTGCGCTCCGCGTCCACGGCCAGCGTCTTCAGGACCCTCGCCATCTCGCCCGCCTCGACCCCGCGCCGGAACGTCACCGCACCGAGGTGGTGACGGTGCAGTCGGGCGGCGAGCTCCGCCAACACCGGGTGTTTCGGATCGGTCGCGACGCCCTCGATCACCAGTTGTTGGCGCGCGACGCCGAGCGACAGCGTGGCGCGGTCTTCGAGCAACAACCCGGCGCGCCGGGTCACGCCCGCCGCCGCGGGGGCGAGCGACGGGTGGCCCTCCGGATACATGGCGTGCTTGTGCAGCGCGATGGAGAGCTCGATCAGGAAGTCCGCGAGGTCGCGCGACAGCGTCGCACGCTCGCCGCCGGAGGCAGGCATCAGCTCAAAGATACTAGGACCGGCAACGGCTGGACGCGCAGACGCGCCGGGGAGAATGGCAAGGAGGGAGCAGACAACCCCTGCTCCCTCCTGTCCGTCTGTGCGTCTGTGCGTCTAGGTGTTAGTACATCCCTCCCATGCCCCCGCCACCACCGGGCATCGGCGGAGCCTTGTCCTTCTCCTTCTTTTCTACGACGACGCACTCGGTGGTGAGCAGCAGCGCGGCGATCGAGGCCGCGTTCTGCAGCGCGGTGCGGGTCACCTTGGTCGGGTCGATCACGCCCGCCGCGACCAGATCCTCGAACGAATCGGTCTGGGCGTTGTAGCCGAAGTTCTTGTCCTTCGACTCCTTCACTTTGCCGACCACGATCGACGCTTCGGCACCCGCATTCTGGGCGATCATCCGCATGGGGTCTTCCAGCGCCCGGCGCACGATGTCGACGCCGATCTTCTCGTCTTCATCGCTGCCCTTGACCTTATCGAGCGCGCGCTGGCAGTACAGCAGCGCCACGCCGCCGCCCGGCACGATCCCTTCCTCGACCGCGGCGCGCGTCGCGTGCAGCGCATCTTCCACGCGCGCCTTCTTCTCCTTCATCTCGGTCTCGGTGGCCGCGCCCACGTTGATCACCGCCACGCCGCCCGCGAGCTTGGCGAGCCGCTCCTGCAGCTTCTCCTTGTCGTAGTCGGACGTGGACTTCTCGATCGCGGCCTTGATCTCCTTGATGCGGCCCTGGATCGCGTCGTGCTTGCCCTTGCCGCCGACGATCGTCGTGTTGTCCTTGTCGATGACGATGCGCTTGGCCGTCCCGAGATCGTTGAGCGTGGCGTTCTCGAGCTTCAGCCCCATCTCCTCCGAGATCACCTGCGGCGCGCCGCTGAGCACCGAGATGTCGATCAACATCTCCTTGCGGCGGTCGCCGAAGCCCGGCGCCTTCACGGCGCACACCTTCAGCGTGCCACGGAGCTTGTTCACCACCAACGTCGCCAGCGCCTCGCCCTCGACGTCCTCGGCGATGATGAGCAACGGCCGGCCGGCCTGCGCCACCTTCTCGAGAATCGGGAGCAAGTCCTTCATCGACGAGATCTTCTTGTCGTGGATGAGGATGTACGCGTCCTCGAGGACCGCTTCCATCTTTTCGGGATCGGTGATGAAGTAGGGTGAGAGGTAGCCGCGGTCGAACTGCATTCCGTCCACCGTCTCGAGCGTCGTCTCGAGGCCCTTCGCCTCTTCCACGGTGATGACGCCGTCCTTACCGACCTTCTCCATTGCCTCGGCGATGAGGTTGCCGATCTCCTTGTCGTTGTTCGCCGAGATCGCGCCCACCTGGGCGATCTCCTTCCGCCCCGCCGTGGGAACCGAAATCTTCTTCAGCTCCTCGACCACGTTCTCCACCGCCCGGTCGATCCCGCGCTTCAACGACATCGGGTTCGAGCCGGCCGTGACCGACTTGAGCCCCTCGCGGAAAATCGCCTGGGCCAGCACCGTCGCCGTGGTCGTGCCGTCCCCCGCGAGATCCGACGTCTTGGTCGCCACTTCCTTCACCATCTGGGCGCCCATGTTCTCGATCGGGTCTTCCAGCTCGATTTCCTTCGCGACCGTCACGCCGTCCTTGGTCACGGTCGGATTACCGAACTTCTTGTCGATGACGACATTCCGACCCTTCGGGCCGAGCGTCACCTTGACCGCTTCGGCCAGCTGGTCCACACCCCGCTTCAGCCGGGCGCGGGCCTCCGTGTTGAATTCCAGTTGCTTCGCAGGCATGTCCGTTTCCTCCTAAGCGTCAACCAAGCTTGGCGATGACGTCGGCTTCCTTGATGAGGATGATCTCTTCACCCTCGAGCTCGACTTGTGTGCCGCTGTACTTGCCGTACACCACGCGGTCCCCGACCTTCAACTCCATCGGCACCACGTCCCCCTTTTCCCGGCGCCCGGGACCCACCGCGATGACCTCACCCTGGATCGGCTTCTCCTTGGCCGTGTCGGGGATGTAGAGACCGCCCTTCATCGTCTCCGTCTCCTCCATCGGCCGGATGGCCACGCGATCCGCGAGCGGGTAGACCTTGAGTTTCGCCTTCGCTGCCGTTGCGGTTGCCATGTGCCAGCCCTCCACCTCGATGCAGTGGTCATAAGTACATATGGGACAATAGAGTTAGCACTCTGCCACCACGAGTGCTAAACCAACCGACGCACAATCTCTCCTCGCGGCCTTGTCATGTCAAGTGGGTGCGATGGCTCGTCGCAGTGCCGGGTTCGCCGCCAAGGAGTCGACGATCGCCCGGGCCCGCTCCTCCGCGCTCGAGCCCAGCGAGTCGAGCGGGGCCGACACCGCCGCGACGATGGCCCCGGTGCGGGTGTCGGCGAGGCGCACGTGCAGCCAGGTGAGCGCCGGGGGCTCGGTTTCCCGGAATATGAAAGCGAAGAGATACGCCGTCGGACGGCTGCCGCCCCGGACGTGACTCCGGACCCGGAAGCCCCGCCGCGCGAGCCCCTGCGCGATCCCCCGACCGAGCGAATCCTGGCTCGTGACGAGGATGTCATAGCCCCGCAGGGCGGCGGGCTGCTCATAGCGCGTGGACGGAGCGCAGCCGACGACGAAAGCGGTACATGACGCCACGACGCCAAGTTCCATGACTAGACGCGTGCACGCGAGCCCTGTTGCAACGTGGCGTCGTGGCGTCGTGGAACGGTTCATGGGATGATCCTCCGCGCCCCGACCCACCGATCGAGCCAGTACGCCCCCTCCGGGTCCTGCGGATCCAGGCGCGACAGCTTCACGCCTCGGTTCGAGCTGTGGATGAACTTGAGCTCCCCGACGTACATCCCGACGTGCGTCACGCCGGCTCCGGGACGGGCGGAGAACAGCAGCACGTCACCGGGGCGGAGTGCGTCCACGACGGGGGCGACCTCGGCGCCGGTGCGCGCTTGATCGCGGCTCATGCGCGGCAAGCGGATCCCGTGCTGACCGTAGGCGTATTGAATCAGTCCCGAGCAATCGAACCCGTTGTCCGCGGTCCCACCCCAGATGTACGGCGTGCCGAGGGACTCGATGGCGGTCTGGACCACGTCGCCGGCATTGCCGCCGATCGTCGCAGGGAGCGCCGGTGGCGGCAGCTCGGGCGGACCGCCGTACCCGCCCCGGCCCCGTCCGCCGCCGCGCCTTCCCCCTCCCACCGAGACTCCGAACACCGCGCTCACGCCCGTACGCGCGTCGCTGCGAGGATTCCAAAATCCGCGGGGTCCGCGATCCTCGAGCCGATAGCGTATCTCCGTCCCCAGCGCCAGCCATCCGAGCGGCCGCCACTCGACACCACCACCCAGGCTCCATTGGGCGGCGAGCTCCTGGGTCGCGGGGTCGGTGGACAGACCGAGCGCCACGCCGGCGAGCGCATAGGGTCCGAGCGTGGCCCGGCCGCGCCACGCCTGGAGCTCGTACCCGAGGCCGTAGAAGGCGCGTCGCCGGCCGAGCGAGTCGTTCACGAGCACCGACGCCCCAAACCCGTGCGTAAACCTTCCTCCGACGGGAGAGCTGGTCCGGAATTCGTAGACGTCGGCGCGATTGCCGTTGTACCAGCGGCCCAGATGGAGCTCCATGCCGCGTCCCTGCCCCGCCAGCGTCGCGGGCAAGAGCAGCAGGGCCAGCCGCCGGGGATCAGTCAGCGGCCGCAACAGCGCGGTGCTCCTCCGACGCGCGCGGCGCCATGTGATGCGACAGGAGATGCGGCACCCGGCGCATGAAGCGCACCCAGATGGCGAGAGACGTGAAGCCGCACACCGCGGCGGCGGCACCGGCCACGCCGAGCATCGTCAGGGGATTGGTGAAGCGGGTAGCGGCCAGGGCGCCCGCCCACAGTCCGACGTAGGACGCGGCCCATGCCAGCACCGGCGTGAGCAGCCACCCCACGGCGACCAGGAGATGGGCGAGCCAGCGGGGCACGTCGCCCGTCCGACCCGCTATCCCCTGCGGGTGAGGGCGACGAGGGCGAGCGCCGCGAGGACGATGGTGAACGCGCCGCCGGTGGCGGCGGGGAGTGACACGGCAAGGCCCGCGAGCCGGGCGATCGCCGCCACGACGACCGCGCCGGCGACGGGGGGCAGCGTGCGGCGCCCGAGGGTCGCCTCCCCCGCTCCCCGGGCGGCCTGGCGCGCCGTCACGATGCCGCCCATCCAGGCGAGGAAGGTGCCCAGCATCCACCACACCGGCAGGTACCACCAGGAGCTGCCGCCGCCGATCGCGTCCCACGTCCAAGGGTAGGCCTTGAAGGGCCGGAGCAGCACGATGTCGATCGCGCTGAATACCACGGTACCCACCAGGCCCACCGCCGCGGCGCCGGCGATGCCCTCGGTCCCTCGCGCCGCGGTCCACTGCGCCGGGAAAAATGCAACTACGACTCCCGCCGCGAGCACCACCAGGGCCTGGACGCCACCCAGGGCGACGCCAGCCGCGAGCGTGCGGGACGCGGCAACGACGAGCACGACGGCGACGCCTGTCACGAGGCCGACCAGGGCACCGCCCACGGTCACAGTGCGGAAGTCCGAACGGTCCGTCGCAGCAGGTGCCGCCGTGGCCGACATGCGTCGCGTCTCCTTCAAGCAGCGGGGGAGTGGAGCTGACCTGGCGGAAATCTAAGCGCCTGGTCTCTCACCGGGCAAACACCTGCAGCACCACGAGATCGGTGATGGCCCATATGCCGAGCGCCCGGTACATGCCGCGTTGCTGGGCCGCGGCCGACAGCGCGTCGCGGCGGGCGTACCAAGGCGCGAGTAGCGCGAGCCACATGATCAGCGGCACGACCAGGAGCCACGCGCGCACCCACAACAACGCCGCCGCCCACGCGAACAGCCCGAATGCCAACACGGTACACGCGATCGCCACGGCCAGGCTGGCGCGCATCCCCAGCATGAGCGCGAGGGTGCGATCGCCGCGGCGGCGATCTTCCTCCATCTGATACAGCTGCGTGAGCGGATAGAGCCCCGCAAACAGCGGGCAGAAGCCGAGCAGGACGAGTGCGTGCCCCATGTCGAGCGCCCGTCCGGTGGCGGCCCACGCAGCGAACGGCGTGAGCGTGCCGAAGCCCCACATGTTGATCACCCAGTCCACACCGGCCACCGCCTTGAACCGGAACGGCGGTACGGAATAGAGAATCGAGAGCACGAGACAGATCGCGTAATCGATCCGGAACGCCACCGGGAAGGCGAAGGCTAGCAGCTGACCACCGGCGAGCAGCGCCGCGCTGAAGGCGAGGAGGTGCCGCGGCAGGGGGGGCGGCGCGTTGAGGTAGCCGATGTCCCCCTCGTCCTTGTCGAACACGGAGTTGATTGCCAGCGTCCCGCCGTTCAAGAACACGACCCACACGACGAGGGCACCGATCGCCTGCGGCAACCGCGCGCCGCGCACCGCACCCCCGATGCCCACGGCCAGCACGTATCCGAGCAGCGTGTGCCCCGCCATGATCGGCCACTCGGCGGGGCGCAGGTGCAGCACGTAGGAGAACAGGTCCCCCGGCAGCAGCCGGTAGCCCCAGCGGCGCCAGGAGTTGAGCGCCCGCGGGTCGGCTACCACTTCAGCCCGAGCGCACCGGCTGCGATCCGCAGTCCCGTGAGGGTCAGGTCCGGATGCACGGCCTCGATCTCACGCGCCAGCGGCGCGACCAGGCTCGCAAGACCGCCGGTGGCGATCACGTGGGGAGCCTTGCCGTTCGGCCACTCGGCCTTGATGCGGCGCACCAGACCGTCGACCGCGTCGGCCGTGCCGAGCAGCACACCCGCGCGAATCGCCTCGTCGGTGCGCCGTCCGATGGTGCGCGTCGGCGGGGCGAGATCGGTGGCGGGTAGCTTGGCGGTGCCCCGGATGAGCGCGTCCGACGCCGTGCGGATCCCGGGCATGATCACACCGCCCAGAAAGTGTCCGTCCGCCGTGATGCAATCGAAGGTCGTGGCGGTGCCGAAGTCGACGACGATGGTGTCGCGGTGGAACAGCTCCGCGGCGGCGAGGGTGTTGAGGATGCGGTCCGCGCCGACCTGGAGCGGCTCGTCCACGTCGAGCGTGATCGGCAACTTGGAGCGGCCGTCCACCACCGCGGGCGCCACCGTCGTCGCCCGCTCCACGGCTTCGCACAACCCCTGTGTCACGGGCGGCACCACGGACGCGACGATCGCCGCGCGGACCTCCTGGGTGGAGCGGCCCGCCTGGGCGAGGTACGACGTGAGCGTCGACGCCCACTCGTCCGGCGTTCGCTGCGGCGTGGTGGTCAGCCGCCAGTGGGACTCGAGGCTGTCACCCCGGAACAAGCCGACTTTGGTTTCCGTGTTGTTGATGTTGATGGCGAGGAGCATGGCGTCGCTAAGATAGGCCGGGGAGAAGGTCGCCGCTACGCGAGCTCGACGTGGCCTTCGCGCACGGCGATCGTCGCCGCCCCGAGATCGACGAGCAGCGCGCCGTCGGGACGGAGACCGCGCGCCCGGCCCGCCGCAGGCGCGCGCAGCTGACGGCCGAGCAGCCAATCGCGCGCCGCGAAGGCGGCGCACTCGCGCTCGGAGAGCGCGGCCGCACCGGCTGCCTGCGTCAGCCGCACGAGCGCCGGCACGAGGCGATCCAGCAGGTCGATGCGGCGCACGGCGGGGAGCCATTCGGCGAGCGCCACCGCGCGGCGGGCCACGGCGCCGGGGATCGAGTTGCACACGTTCACGCCCACGCCGACCGCCAGCCATTGCAGTGCCTCGCCCTGCCAGCGCCCTTCGCACAGGATGCCGGCGAGCTTGCGCTCCGCGAGCAGCACATCGTTGGGCCACTTGAGACGGGCCTCGGGGCGTCCCAGCAGCGCATCGACGGCGTCCGCTACCGCGAGTCCGACGCGTACGGACATCACGCCCAGCTCGACGCGCCCGGGACGCAGCAGCACGCCGAGCCAGACGCCACCCGCGGGCGAGTGCCAGGTCCGCCCGTCGCGGCCCCGCCCCGCGGTCTGCTCCTCCGCGATCACGGCGGTGCCCGCGACCGCGCCCTGCGCGCCCAGGTCGTGGAGGGCGTCGAGCGTCGAGCCGAGCTGGCGGAACAAGCCGCATTGCGGGACGCCCCAGCGCAGGGCGAGGTCGCCGGCGGCAACGCCGTCGAGCGCTAACCGCGCCACAAGGCGTAGACGATCGTCAGGACGCCGACCGTCCAGTTGTAAGGCGCGAAGCGGTAGAAGCGGCCGCGCTGGAGCAGCGTCACCAGAAAGCGGATGGACCAGATCCCGCTCGCGAATGCGAGCGCGAAGCTCACCGCGAGGGGCACGGCCCCGACGGCGGCGACGCTCACGACCATGTGACGCCCCTCGACCAGCGCCGCCCCGGCGATCACCGGAACGGCGAGGAGGAAGCTGAATTCGGCCGCCGCGGCGGGGCCGAGACCGCCCCACAACGCCGCGCACACGGTGGAGCCCGAGCGCGAGACGCCCCGAAACACGGCCGCCAGCGCCTGTGCAAAGCCGATCCCCACCGCCACGCCGACCGTGGGCTCCGGGCGGCTGCCGGCGAGGCGTCGCGTCGACCAGTTCATGAACCCGGTCACCAGGAAGCCCGTGCCCACGAGCAGCAGCGACGCCGCCGCCTCGACCTGACGGTGGAACGCGACCCCGATGACGCCCGCCGGCAGGGTGGCGAGCGCGAGCAGCCCCGCCGTGCGCAGCTCGGCAGGGCGTCGGGCGAGCACGCCACGCGCGATGGCCCACAGCCGCGCGCCGTACACGACGAGCACCGACCCGAGCGTGGCGACATGGAGGGCGACCTCCACGAAGACGCCCGGCGTGTGCACGCCGGTCGCCACCTCGAGCACCCGCAGGTGCCCCGAGCTCGACACCGGCAGAAACTCAGTGAGCCCCTGCACCAGTCCCAGGACGACCGCCTGCCACAGGGTCATTTGACCCGCCCCGCCACCAGTGCCACGATTCCCACGAGCATCGCTCCTTTGAGCAGCAGACTGTTGCGGGCGCTGTGCCCGGCGAACAGGCGGCTCGCAACCGCGAGCACGGCGAGCTGGGCGAACAGCGCGATGAGGAAGTATGCCCCTCCATAGTGGGCCTGCGCCGGCAGCGCCAGGGAGAGCGGCACGAATGCCGCGGCCAAGACGGCCGCGACGACTCCCGCCCGCCGGGCCCCGAGCCGGAGCGGTAGCGTACGCCGGCCCAGGGCGGCATCCCCGGCCTGGTCGTCCAGATCCTTCACGATCTCACGCACCAGGTGCAGCCACGCCGCGAGGGCCCAGGGAACGAGGCCCGCGGAGGGCCGATCCACGGCGATAGCCCCGTACAGGAGCGGGAGTCCCGCGACGAGCGCCACCGCGACGTTTCCCGGGAGACCGCGGCGCTTGAGCACCGGGGAGTAGACGATCATCACCACCAGCGCGGCGGCGCCCACGAGGATGGCGCCGCCGTTGACCAGCGCCGCCGCCGTCAGACCGACCAGCGCGCCGGCCGCGACGCACAGGTCCGCGGTCCCGCGCGTGAGGCGGCCCGCGGCGAGGGGGCGCTCGCCGCCGGGCCGGTTCACACGGTCTCCCGCGCGGTCCCAGATGTCGTTGAGCGCGTTGCCAGCCGCTCCGAAGCCAATGGCCGCGAGGCCCGCGAACCACAGGACGCGCGGCGTGGTGAGGGCGCCGAGCGCGATCCAGCCGCCGGCGAGAACGCCGAGCGCGGCGAGCAGCAGATTGTAGGCGCGCACGAGCCGCAGCACGTCAAGCACCGAGCACGTCCCCGTACAGCTGCTCGTACTGCGGCACGACGCGGTCCGCGGCGAAGTCGAGCGCCCGCCGGGCCGCCGCGTCCCGGAGCCGGGCGTGGAGCGCTCCGTCCCGCAATACGCGCACGCCGCGGGCGATCATCGCGTCGACATCTCCGGGGGGCGTAAGAAACCCCGTCTCCCCGTCCACGACGACCTCCGGCAGACCGCCCACCGCGCTCGCGAGGACGGGGACGGCGCACGCCATCGCTTCGAGCGCGGCGAGCCCGAACGACTCGGTCTCCGAGGGCAGCAGGAACAGGTCACTGCCCCGCAGGATGTCGGCCACGTTGTCCACTTTCCCGAAAAAGCGGACGTCGCGCCGCAGCTTCAGCCGGTCGGTCTCCTGCTCGGCGGCATCGCGGTCCGGCCCGTCGCCCACCAGCACGAGCGTGGCCGGGAGCTCCCGACGGATCCCGGCGAACACCCGCACCACATCGCGCACGCGCTTGACGGGCCGGAAGTTCGACACGTGCACGAGCACCTTGTGGTCGGGCGGGGCGAGCGAGCGGCGGGGACGTGGGTCCGTGGCCGGGTGATACTCGGACGCCGCGATGAAATTGGGAATCACCACCACGTCACACCCTGCGCACCCGAAGGCGCGATAGGTCTCGTCCCGCAGGAACGCCGACACCGCTGTCACCCGGTCCGATTGCTCGATCGAGAACTTGGTGAGCGTGTAATAGGAAGGATCCTGGCCCACCAGCGTGATGTCGGTTCCGTGCAGGGTCGTGACGATCTTCAGGTCCTGCTGTCCCTTCAGCATCTGCTTGGCGAGCCACGCCGTGGCGGCGTGGGGGATGGCGTAATGGACGTGCATGATGTCGAGCTTCTCCCGCATCGCGACCTCGTGCTGCTTCACCGCGAGCGCGAGGGCATAGGGGGAAGACTGCTCGAACAGCGGGTACTCGGGCTGCGTGACTTCGTGAAAGGTCACGCGCTCGGCGTAGCCGCGCAGGCGGAAGGGGCTCGCGTAGGAGACGAAATGGATCTCGTGGCCCCGGCGCGCGAGCTCGAGCCCCAGCTCGGTGGCCACGGCTCCGGAGCCGCCGTAGGTGGGATAGCACGTGATCCCGATTCTCATGTCAAACGGGACGGGGGATGGGCGACGAGGGAGGGGTAACGTTGTGCCAACGATCTACGATCCGTGCAGCGAGCACTTCGGGCGCCTCCACGGCATCGAGCGTCCAGACTGACCCCTCCCCCGTCCCCCGTCCCCCGTCCCGCAGTTGATGTCTGAACCACGTCTCTTGTCTCTTGGCGTACCGCCGCGTCGCCACCACGATCGCGTCCCGCAGCCCCCGCTCCGGCAGCCGTCCCGCGAGCATGGCCACCACCTCGCGGTAGCCCACGCCATCCAGCCCCGACGAGTCCGGGGCGACGGGCCGGCCGAGCGTACGGCGGACCTCGTCGACGAGCCCTGCCGCGAGCATCGCGTCCACGCGCTCGGCGATCCGCCGCTCGAGCGCGTCGCGCGGCAGCGTGAGATGAATGTACCACGGACGCATCGCGCCGACCGCGCGCGCGTGCTCCTGCCACCAGCTCAGGCCGCGCCCCGTGAGCAGCGCCACCTCGATCGCACGCGCGGCCCGCTGCCGCCCGCCGCCCGCGAACCGCCGGTCGAGGCGCGCCGCCCAATGCGCCAGCCGCGCCGCCGGCAGCCGCGCCGTCCAGGCGCGCAGCCGCTCGCGCCGAGCGGGGTCGAGCGGCGGCTCGTGGAACAGGCCCTCCGCCAACGCCCGCACGTAGAACCCGGTTCCGCCCACGACCACCGGTTGGCGGCCGGCCCTGCGGATCCCGGCCAGCCACGCCGCCGCGTCGCTTGCAAATCGCCCGGCGCTGTAGCGCTCGCCCGGCTCCACCACATCGAGGCCCACGTGCGGCACGCGGGCCAGGAGCTCGCCCGGCGGCTTCGCGGTCCCGATGTCCAGGCCGCGGTAGGTCTGGCGCGCGTCCGCCGAGACGACGGTGATGGGCTCGAGCGCCCCCCACGCCGCGACGACCGCCGTCTTGCCGACGCCGGTCGGACCGACGAGCACGGGAGTGAGGGGCGGGGTCTCAGGATCGCCCAAATCTCCGCTCCAGCTCCCCCTTGGGCAGCTGTACGATCGTGGGTCGGCCGTGCACGTCGTGCGCCGGCAGCGTCGCGCCGAGCAGACGAAGCACGAGCTCGCGCATCTCCTCTACCTCGAGCCGCTGGCCCGCCTTGATGGCCGCGCGACAGGCGAACGTCGCCGCGAAGCGCTCCAGCCGGTTGGCGAGCGCGCCGAACCGTCCTCCCGCGAGATCGGCGACGAGCTCCTGGAGGCAGCGCGCGGCGTCGAACCGGGGATGGGGGTTGGGCGCGGTGTGCACGACCACGCTCCGCCCCGAGAACGGCTCCACCTCGAAACCCACGCGGCGCAGCAGCTCGCGGTGCGCCTCGATCGCCTCGAGCTCGGGGCCCGAAAAGTCGAGCGTGAGCGGCAGCAGCAGCCGCTGCGCCGGTGCGCCGTCGCCGGTGAGCTGGCGCATCACCCGCTCGTACAACACACGCTCGTGCGCCGAGTGCTGGTCCACGATCGCAACTCCGGAGTCGGACTGGAACAGGATGTAGGTGTCGAACACTTGAAGCAGCGGCGGGGCTCGGGGCTCGGGACTCGGGACGCGGGGATCCGCAAACAAGTCCTGGGGCACCGACCCGTCGCTCCACGATACCCGAGCCCCGAATCCCGAGTCCCCAGCCCCCAGCGGCGCAGCCGCGGTGAGCGGCCCCAGCGCCCCACGCACCGCCTCCTGCACGACCTTCTCCACGAAAAACTTGTCGCGGAACCGCACCTCCAGCTTCGACGGGTGGACGTTCACGTCCACGGCGTCCCCCGGCAGATCCAGGAACAGAATCAGCGAGGGACGGTCGTCCGGCGCGAGCGTCGAGCGGTAGCCGGCCTCGGCCGCGCGCAGGATGAATGGATCGCGGATCGGCCGGCCGCGCACGAACACGTAGCCTTTCCGGCCGGTGGGCTTCGCCTGCGCGGGACGCTGGGCGAATCCGCGCACCTCGAGCGGGCCCTCGCGGTGGGCGATCGGGAGCAGCGTGTCGGCGAGCGCCCCACCCCACAGGGCCGCGACACGCTCGATGGCATCGGCCGCGGGGCGCACGTCGATCAGGGTGCGCTCGTCGCTCGACAGCGTGAACGCCGTGTCGGGACGGGTCAACGCCAGCAGCGTGACCGCTTCCGCGACCGCGCGCGTCTCCGTCGCCTGGGCCCGCAGGAACTTGCGGCGCGCGGGCGTATTGAAGAACAGGGCACGCACCGTCACCGTCGTCCCCCGCTGGCGCACGACGTCGTCGACCGCTTCGCGCTTGCCGCCGACCAGCCGCAGCCTCGTGCCGGTGACGCCGTCAGGCGAGGTCTCGAGCTCGAACCGGGACACCGAGGCGATCGCGGGCAGCGCCTCGCCCCGGAAGCCGAACGTGCCGACCCCGATCAGGTCGGCGGCCTCGCGGATCTTGCTCGTGGCGTGGCGCGACAGCGCCAGCTCCGCGTCGGCGCGGCCCATTCCCTCGCCGTCGTCGCTCACCCGGATCAGGCTCTTCCCGCCGTCCTCGATTTCCACGCGGATCGCCCGCGCTCCGGCGTCGAGCGCGTTCTCCACGAGCTCCTTCACGACCGACGCGGGCCGCTCCACGACTTCGCCGGCCGCGATCTGATCCGCCACCTGGGGAGCCAGCACGGCGATCCGCACGGCGCTCTGCACCGTCACAGCCGGGTCACTTCGGCCGCGAGCACCCAGCCACGGACGCCGTCCTGGCGATGCACCTCGAGCCACCCGCCGAAGGCCCGATCGACCAGCAGCGCGGCGCCAGCTTCGACCGTCGCCGCCGCGCTGGCGCTGCCATACGGCGCCACGCGCACCGACGTCGCGGGATGCACCACGATCGCGATGGGCTGGCCCCGCCGCAGTGCCTCCCGCACGCCCAGTCCCACCGTCGCAGCCGTGGCCAGCGCCACCGTGGCGAGAACTACCCGTCGGCGCCCGCCGGCGGCGACCATCCACATGGCGCTCCACAACACGGCGGCCACGAGGGCCCATTCACCGGGGGTCGCGAACCCGACGACGAAGAGCGGCTCGCTGGGAGCATCCGGGGGCGGAAGCAGCTCGCGGGCGCGTCGCACGGTTTCGTCCCGCGGTGCAAGCCGGGCCGCAATGGCCCAAGCCGCACTCGCCTTGCCGTCCGCCCCGGCACGATACAGCGTCGCGCCCAGGTTGTACCAGTGCGCGGGCACGCGCGGTTGGGCCGCGGCGCGCGCCGCAAAGGAATCGGCCGCGGCGCGCAGCGCCCCAGCCTCGTACAACGCCTCGGCGCCGAGCGCCTGGGCCGCGGCCGGCCGCGGCACCGCTCCCAGCGACCCGCACGCCGCGGCCCCCAGGACGACGGCGGCAACGACCCGGCCGTCCCGGCCACGCCGTCCCGTCCGGGCGGGATCGCCTCCCAGCACCCGCAGCACCTGTTCCAGCTCCGATGCAAGCTGCGCCGCGTCGCCCGGCGCGCGCGGACCGTACCGGGCCGCGCGCAGCCGATCCCGCAACCGCATCACGTGATCGGCGATCGGGCTCTCGACGCCCGCGGCGCGCAGCGCGCGGCCCAGTCCGTCGCCATCGCGGGCCTCGGCGTCCGGGACGTGGCTCGCGAGCAGCGCGTGGAACTCCCGTTCCGCCCGGCCGATCCGGCTCAGCGGAGCAGGCGCGGGCGCGGCGACGCGAATCGGCGCCGTCGGCCGGCGGCGGCGCCACAGCCAGGCAAGGAGCGGCGGGCCCACGAACAGCACGAGCCATCCCCACGGGACGAGGTCGTGCGCCAGCTCGTCCGTCCAAACCGGACCACGCCCGCGCTCGAGCGGCGGAAGCGCCCGGGGCGCCCGGGGCTCGAGCCCGGCCGCCACCATCAGCGCGCGAGGGGCGAGTGTGGCCGTGGCCGCGTCTCCCGACGCGACGTCATAGTAGGAATAACGCAGCGCCGGCAGCTGGAACGACCCCGCGGAGTCCGGCATCACGAGATAGTGGAAGGTCTTGGCCCCTGCGACGCGGCCCTGGCGGGCCTCGATGCGCGTGCCCGTCTCCCCGGGATAGGAGCGAAACCCCGGCGGCCAGGCGATCGCGGGCTCGGGCCACAGCGCCACGTTCCCGACTCCCGCGAGCGTGGCCGTCACGGCGATCGGCTCGCCCACCCGACCATTGGGCGGATCGAGCCGGAGGTCGAGCGTGAGCCCCTGCGCGACTGCGGGCGGATCGCCCGCCGCCGGCGCGCCCGGCAGCGGCAGCACGTGCACCGGCACCGTATCGCTCCGCAGAGAGTACTGCTCCTCACGGCTGAAAAACGAAAAGCTGGCCGGCACCGCGTACTCGACGGTGGCGGGGGGAATGAAGATGCGGCCGGGAGCGAGGGGAAATACGGCCTCGTGCGCGACGAACAGATCGAGCCAGCGTCCCCGCACCAACCGCGAAGCGACGACCTCGCTCGGCGCGGCACCGGGATACGACCAGACGCCTTCCGGCGTCTGCAACGTGAGAATCGGCGCCCGTCGGAGCCGCGTTCGCAGGTCGCGGGGAAACCACGCCACCGCGAGCACGTCGAGCTGCTGGCCCACGAGCACGGAGTCCCCGGGGAGGAGCACGCTCAGCCCGACCTGGTCCCCCTTCTCATCGGAGGTCGGCGGCGTGGCCGTCTCGATCAGCCGTCGCGCGATCGGCGACACAGCGGTGGCGAGGCCCACCCTCGCGCTGTCCACGGTGACGGTCAGCGCGGCGGTCGTGACCCGCCGGCCACCCTGCTCCACGCGCACCGGTCCGATCACCAGCGCCCCCGGGCGCTGCGCCCGCAGCTCGAGCTCGCGGGTGGTGATGCGCACCGGGCCACCGAGCGCCTCGAGCGTCACCTCCGTGACTTCGCGCGATCCGACGACCGTGAATCCCGTGAGCGCCGGGAGGGCCAGGGTCACCGGGGCGGCGGATCGCGTGCGGGCGCGAATCGTGAGCAGCAGATCGTCACCCGCCGTGACGTGCGAGCGGTCCACCCGCGCCGTGACGTCGGGTGCCGGCCCGCTCTGCAGCGCGGCGAGCACCCAGAGCGCGAGCATCACCAGTCTTTCACGCCGGGCTCGACGGCGCGGCGGGTCTGCCCGGTGCGGTCCCGTCGGGTCTTGAGCTCCTGCTGGCCGATCGAGCGCAGCACTTGGTCCGCCTGCGCCGGGCTCATGCCGCCCTGCACGCCGGCGCTGCCTTGGGAGCGCCCCCGGCCGGATCCCCCGCCGCCGGCGCTCTGAGGCCCGCCCCCGCCATTGCCCCCGGAGGGCGGGTTGCTCCGGCTGCTGCTGCCGTGCTGGTGGCGCACGGCGAGCTCGAGGTTCCATTTGGCGCCGAGGTCGTGCGGCCGGAGCAGCAGGGCTTCGCGGTATGCCCGCTCGGCGTCGGCGAGGCCGGACTCGCGTGCCGCGCTGTCGGCCATGGCCTGGCTCAGCGCGAGCAAGCCGAGATTGAAGAGCGCGCGAAACCGCACGTCGGGGTCGAGCGACGCCGCGGCGTGGGTGAGGCTTCCCCGCGCGGTCTCCGCGTCAGAGTCCGCGAGCGCCGCGGTGCCCGCGTTGTACCACGCCGTATCGTCCTTGCGGCGCGCGGCGAGCTCGGCCAGATAGGCGGCGCGGGCGCCCGGGAGGTCGTGGCGGTCCCACGCCTTCTCCGCGGGGCTGCGAGGCCGTGCGGGCTGCTGCGCCGCGGTGGGCGGTGGCAGGAGACACCACAGCGCGACACCGATGAGTGCCGCAGTGCGCCGCGTGGCCGCCTGGGTGACGAGCAGGGCCACGGCGACGAGCAGCGGCAGCCAGGCGCGCAGCCTCCCCTGCTCGGTGCGCGCCTCGCTCGCCCGGGCGCGCCGGTAGGAGGCGACGAGGTCCCGCACGGCCCCGGCCTGATCGGGCAGGTCCGCCGCGACGAGCGTGCCCTGCGCCGCGTCCGCGAGCGCGCCGAGCACATCATCTCGCCGGGCCGTCTGGATGACGCTCCCCTCCGCGTCCCGTTGATAGGTGAGGAGGGCTCCATGGTCGTCGCGCACGGGGATGCGGCTCGGCGTGCGTCCACCCTCGGCGACGAGGATCAGCTTGATGCCGGCGGCGCGGAGCTGTTGCGCCTGCTCGGTCACCGCGGCGAGCGTATCGTGCGCTTCGCCGTCGGTGAAGACCACCAGGACGCGGTCGGCGAGGTCGGAGCTCGCCCGCAGCAGCTCGCCTCCCTGGCGCAGCGCGCCGGCCAGTCCCGTCCCTCCCTGCGACGCGACTTCGGGATCGAGGGCATCGAGGTAGAGCGTGAGCGCGGAGCCGTCGATCGACAAGGGCGAGAGGATGTAGCTCGAGCCGGCGAACGCCAGCAGGCCGACTCGATCGCCGTCCAGGTCTTGTACGAGTCGGCGCCCTTCGCGCAGCGCCCTGCCCAGCCGGCTCGGGCTCGCGTCCTCCGCCAGCATCGAGCGGGAAATGTCCATCGCGATCACGAGCGACAGGGCGCGGGTCTCCGCCACGATCGTCGCTTCGCCCCAGCGCGGGCCCGCCAGTGCCACGACGCCCAGGAACGCCGCCACGGCGAGCGCCGTGGGCCCCAGCCGTCCGGCGCCGAGGGCGCGCCGCACGGTTTCCTCGGACCACAGCGCCGCCCGGCGGATGCGCACCCGGCGCGCCCATGCGGCCGCGAACCACACGGCCCCGCCGACCAGCGGCGCCACGGCGAGAACGACCGGCGCGTCGAACGCCATCACGGCACCCGGACGGCGAAGGTGCCCGCGAGCACGATCTCCAGCGCCAGCGCCACCAGCCCCAGAGCGAGCGGCGTACGATACGCCTCGTCGAACCGCCGATACACCACCTGCTCCACCGGCGTCTTCTCGAGCCGGTTGATCTCGGCGAACACGTTACGCAACGACTGGGCGTCGGTGGCGCGGAAGTAGCGCCCCCCCGTCATCGACGCGATTTCGGTCATCAGCGGCTCGTCGATCTCGACCGGCATCATTTGATAGCGCAGGCCCTCGAGTCCCTGCCCCGTGGGTACCGGAGCCTCCCCCCGCTTCCCCACCCCGATGACGTAGATCTTGATGCCCAGCGCCGCCGCCGCCTGCGCCGCCGTGCGCGGATCCACGGTCCCGCGGTTGTTCACGCCGTCGGTGAGCAGCACGATCACCTTGCTCTTGCCAGGTGCGCGCCGCAGCCGGTTCGCGGCGGTCGCGATTCCCGTGCCGATCGCCGTGCCGTCCTCCAGCATCCCGATGTGCAGTCCCTTCAGCGCCTGTTCCAGCACCGCGTAGTCGGTCGTGATCGGCACCTGCGTGAGCGCCTGGGCGGCGAAGGCCACGAGGCCGATGCGGTCCGACGTCCGCGCCCGCACGAACTCGATCGCGGTCTGTTTAGCGACATCGATGCGGTTGGCAGGAGCGAAGTCCTCGGCGAGCATGCTGCTCGACATGTCGATACCGAGCACGATCGAGATGCCCTCGCGGTGCGTCTCCGAGCGGGCCGACCCGATGCGGGGCCCCGCCGCCGCGACGATCCACGCGCCCAGGCACACGCTCCGCAGGGTGACGGGGAGACGCGCGATCCAGAGACGCTCGGCCGCCCCCGCCGCCGGGCGCACGTCGCTCATGCGCGTCCCCGACAGCCGGCCCAGCCGCTTCAGCCGCAGCCACCACCACAGGGGCAGCACGCCCAGCGCGAGCAGGAGGAAGGGCCGGGCGAAGCTCAGGGCGCGAGCTCCCGGGCCAGGCGGCGCGCCTGGGCGGCGAGCGCCGCGACGTCCGAGCCCGGGGCGGTGGCGAAGGCGACCCGATCGAGCCGTTCCAGCACGTCGCGCAGCTCGCCGATGGGCGCCGTCGGCCGCGCCCGCTCCACCACCGTGAGACACTCGGGAGTGGCCAGCGCAAGATGGGCTTCCGGCACCCCGCGCGCCAGCGCGGCGCGCAGCCGCCACGTCGCCCGCGTGGCGACGGCCCGGGGCTCGCCGGCCGCGAGCCAGCGCGCATCCGGCACCTCACGTTCCAGTGGAACCGGAGGTGCGGACGGGACCGGGCGCGGCGGCCGGCGCCGCGCGGCGACGCCCGCCGCGAGCAGCCCGAGCGAGACGAGGGCCGCGACGAGCGGTGGCCCCGCATTGCGCCGCCCCAGCCGCAACGGTCCGAGCGGCCCGCGCGGGTCGGGCGCCTTCACCGAGTCCGGCAGCACGCTCGCCACGGCGAAGCTCGCCGTGCCTCCAGCGCTCGAGTCGGTGCGCCCGTCCGGGCCGACCCGCCAGAGCGGCGGCAGGGTGAGGGTGTGGCTTCCCGGCGTCCAGACGGCGACGCCATAGCGTATCACCCAGCCGGCGCGGCTCCGCACCACAGCCGGGTCGCCCAGCGGCTCGACGTCCTCCCGCGCTTCGAGCTTGCCGGCCCGCACCTGCCAGCCGGGGGGCACGGGGATCTCCCGCTCGAGCCAGATCGTGTCGCCGACGGTCGGCCGCGGCGGCGCCGCGACCCACGCGCCCACCTGCAGGAGCAGGAGCCCGGCGAGCGGTGTCATCGTTTCAGGCGTTTGGCGCGCTCGGCGAACGCGCGGCGCAGCGGCACCGCGTAGGGAACGCTGGTCTGCAGCGCGACGCGGTCCACACCGGCCTGGAGCAGCTTGCGGCCGCGCTCCTGCAGCTGCCGCTCCCCGGCAACCCGCACCCGCGTACGGGTGGGGGCGTGGCTCGTGTCGATCAGGACCCGCTGGCCGGTTTCGGCGTCCTCCATGTCCACCCAGCCCGTATCGGGAAGGATGAGCTCGCGCGGGTCGTCGATCGTGATCGCGACCACGTCGTTGGCCGCGGCCAGCTGCGCCAGCGCGTCCTCCCACCCCTCGGCCCGGAAATCGGAGAGCACCACGACGATCGCGTGATGGCGCAGCAGCTTGGCGGCGTAGCGCAGCGCTTCGGCGAGGTTGGTGGAGCGGCCGCGCGGCGTGAACGCGACCAGGTCGCGGATGATCCGCAAGGCGTGGGGCCGACCTTTTGCCGGCCGCACGACGTATTCGACCTTGTCGGCGAACATGAGGGCCCCCACGCGGTCGTTGTGGCGCGCCGCGGCGAGCGCGAGGACGGCGGCCACCTCGACCGCCAGGCCCGCCTTCGTGTACGGGCGCCCGAACTGACACGAGCCCGACTGGTCCACCACCAGCAGCAGCGTGATCTCCCGCTCCTCGTGGTACGTCTTCACGAACGGATGCCCCATCCGGGCCGACACGTTCCAGTCGATGGCGCGGAAGTCGTCACCTTGCTGGTATTCGCGGACTTCGGCGAACTCGATGCCCTGCCCGCGGAACACCGAGCGGTACTCGCCGCTGAACAGCGAGTTGACGAGGCTGCGGGTGCGGAGCTCGATGCCCTTGACCTGGCGCAGCACCTGCGCGGTGACGGCGCGCCGGCGCCGGCGCAGCGGGGAGTACTCGCCGCTCCGGCGATCGGCTCCCTGGTACGTCACGGGACGCCCACGGCCTCGAGGATCTTGGCGATGACCCGGTCCGAGTCCATGTCTTCGGCCTCCGCCTCGAACGTGAGCAGCACGCGGTGCCGCAGCACGTCGAACGCCATCGCTTTCACGTCTTCGGGCACGACGTAGGATCGGCCGCGCAGGTACGCGTGCGCCCGGGACGCCTGTGCGAGGTAAATGGAGGCCCGCGGGGAGGCGCCGAACGCGATCAGCGGCTTCAACTCGGGGAGGCCGACCGCCTGGGGCTCGCGCGTGCCGCGCACCACGTCGACGATGTAGTCGACGACTTTCTGGTCCATGAACAGCTCGGCGATGGCGCTGCGCGCCGCCAGAATGTCGTCCGCCTCGGCCACGCGCTGGACCTCGATCGGCCGGCCCGACGCCATGCGCGCCACGATCTCCTTTTCGGCGTCACGCGTGGGGTATCCGACGCGCACCTTCAGCATGAAGCGATCGAGCTGCGCCTCGGGAAGCGGATAGGTGCCTTCCTGCTCGATCGGGTTCTGGGTCGCGAGCACGAGGAACGGCTCGCCCAGGAAGAACGTTTCCCCGCCGAGCGTCACCTGCTTCTCCTGCATCGCCTCGAGCAGCGCCGACTGCACCTTGGCGGGGGCGCGGTTGATTTCGTCCGCGAGCACCAGGTTCGCGAACAGCGGCCCCTTCTTTGGATAGAACTCCTGGGTCTTCTGATCGAAGACCATGGTGCCGATCACGTCGGCGGGCAGCAGATCGGGTGTGAACTGAATGCGCGAGAACGAAATGCGCAGCGACTCGGCGACCGTGCGCACCGCCAGCGTCTTGGCGAGCCCCGGGACGCCTTCCAGCAGGATGTGCCCGCCCGTGAGCAGCCCGACCAACAGCCGCTCGACCATCACCTCCTGTGCCACCACCCGCTTCGCCACTTCCCGGGCGATCGTGCTCGAGAGCGCCGCGTCGCCGGCCGTCTTCGCCACCTTGGTGGTCATTTGAGCGCCGCCTCCGCCGCCTTGCGCACCGCCGGCTCCTTGTCTTTGCTGTAGAGTTCCAGCAACCCCCGCGCTTCGGGGCGAGCGATGTGGTGCAGCCCCTCCACCGCCGCCGCCCGGACGGTCGCGCTCCGCCGGTGCATCATCCCTCCCGGCTCGGCGAACCGCGCCAGCGTCTCCAGGGCTTCCTTGGCGCCGAGCTGGCCAATGGCCCGAAGCAACTCCGCCTGTACCCCTTCGTCGGGCTCCTGCTCCACCCGGCGGATCAGCACCGTGGACGACGCGGGGTCGCCCGCCGCCGCGATGGTGCGGGCCGCAGCCGCGCGCACCGCCACGCTCTCGTCCTTCAGGCACGGCATCGCCGGCCGGGCGATCTCTCGGCCGCCCGCCTCCGCCAGGCCCACCAGGGCCGCTTCCCGCGCGAATTCGGACGCATGGCGCAGCAGCGGTACCAGCAGCGTGACGGCCTGCGGGCTCCCCGTGAGGCCCACGAACTCGGCCGCCGCCGCCACCACCTCCGGATTCTTGTCCGCCAGCTTGCCCTGCAACACCTCGAGCGCACGGTCGGCGGCCTTGCGCACTGCCGCGCGGAACGGCGCGCGTTGCTCGACCGGGGCCGCGAGGAACGCATCGAGCACGAGTCCCATGGAGAGCGACGCGAGCGCCCCCACCGCCGTCACCAGCGACTCGCGTTGCTCCGCCGGAACGTGCGCCTCACCCAGGCGCCGCACCATCCGCTCGACCAGCGTGCGGTCCGCCAACGCGAGCGCCGCCGCATCGATCGCCGCCAGCAGCGCCGGATCCCGGGCTTCGGGGAGCAGCTGGTCGAGCGCCGCGATCGCGTCGGCGCTGGTCGTGACTTCGCGCAGCCCCAGCAACCGGGGGGCCACAGCCGCCAGCCTCTCGACGGCGCCACGTTGCTCCTCCGGCGCGGTGGCCGCGCGCACCGCCGCCACTGCGCGCGCCGCCTCGACGTCGGGCGGCAGGGCGTCGGGCCGAAACGCGGTGCTGGGACGCTTCGCGGCCAGCAGCGCGTCGGCCGCGGTGGCGAGCGGGGCGGCCGCGGCGGGGACGACGCCGGGTGCGGGCTCCGCGAGGGCCGGCACGCCTTCCGCCGGTGTCGGCGGGCGCACTCGCTCGAGCCGGGCCGCACTGCGCCGGCCGAGGGTGAGCGTGATGCGGCCCAGCGTTTGCGCGTCCGGCGCCGCAGTCCCGGTCGCCACCTGGAACAGCGCGAGCACGTGCTCCGCCGTCATCCCCGGGTTCAAGGTCAAGGTCCGCACGCCGCGCGCGTACAGCAGGCCGGCCAGTTCGGCGATCTGGGTGTTCCGCGGCAAGAGCTGCTGGCCGTGCCAGTGCAGACCGGTGGCACCGACCTTCCATTCGACCGTGCCGACGGCGGCGAGCGGCGGCAGGGCCTCGCCCACCTGGCGCAGCGCCTCCTGGACGGCGGGGTGGGTGGGCGGGTACAACCGGGTGAGACGGAACGTCGTCCCGATGGCCCCCAGTGCCCGGTCCACTCCAGTCGTGTCGGTCGTCATGCCTCAGCCGTCCGGCCCACGCAGAGAATATGGCATCATCGCCGTCCGATCACGCAGTTCCAGGCAATCGCTCGATAGCTTCCACCTCGTGCGCCGCCAGCCGCCGGTACTTGCCCTCGGCGAGTCGTCCCAGGCGCACCGGCCCGTAGGCGACGCGGTGCAGCCATTCGACCTTGAGCCCCAGCGCCTCGGCCAGCCGGCGCACGATCCGCTGGCGGCCCTCGGCGAGGGTGACCTCCACCTCGACGCTCCGCTGCACCGGGCGCACGCGAAAGTCCACCACGCGCACCGGCCGCCCGTCGAGCGCCGGCGGGCGCGTGAGCGCCGCGCGCACCTCCGTCGCGCCGTGGCCGTGCGCCCGCAGCCAGTAGGTGCGGGGCACGGCGAAGCGCGGATGCATGAGACGGTGCGCGGCCGCGCCGTCGGTGGTGAGAAGCAGCAGCCCGGACGTCATGACGTCCAGACGTCCCACGTACGCGAGCCCCGGGACCTTCGGGAGCAGGTCGTAGACCGTCCGCCGCCCCTCGGGGTCGCCGCGGCTCACGACGTAACCGACCGGCTTGTTGAGCGCGAGCCAGGTGACGGGCCCCTGCCGCACGGCCCGACCGTCCACCGTCACCCGTTGCCGCCCCGGATCGACGCTCATGCCCAGCGTGGCGATCGTGCCATCCACACGGACGCGACCCGCGCGGATCAGATCTTCGGCCTTGCGGCGTGACGTCACGCCCGCACGCGCCAGCGCGCGTTGCAGGCGCATCAGCGTCATTCGGGTTCGGCGGGCGCGGGCGGCCGGAGCGCCACCGACAGCTCTTCCAGCCGCGGCAGCTCGTCCAGGTCTTTGAGCCCCAGGATCTCCAGGAACTGCGGTGTCGTCCCGTAGAGCAGCGGCCTCCCGAGCCCCTCGCCCCGGGTCACCACCTCCACCAGCCCCCGCTCCGTCAGCTTGTCGATCACGGCGCCGGAATCGACGCCCCGGATCTCGTCCACCTCCAGCCGCCCCACCGGCTGCCGGTAGGCGATGATGGCCAGCGTCTCCAGCGCCGCGGGAGAGAGCCGTCGCGGACGCAGCGCGAACTGGGCGCGCTCGATGGCCTCGGCGTACTCGCGCCGCGTCAGGAACTGCCACCCCTGTGCGATCTCGACCAGCTCGACGCCGTGGTCTGCCGCGGCAAACGCGTCGCGCAGCTCGGCGAGCGCGGCGTGGACGGCGGCCTCGCCCGCCGTCGGCTCCAGCGTGCGGAGCTCCTCGACCGTCAGCGGCCGCGACGACGCGAATAGCGCCGCCTCAAACAGCTTCGCGAGGGGACTCACGGCGGATCTGCATCGGGGTGAAGGCTCCGGCCTGGTGGACGCTCAAGGACCCACGCTTGGCGAGCTCCAGCAGCGCGATGAACACCGAGAGCACGTCGACGATCGTGGGACGCGCTCCCACGACGTCCAGCCAGCCGAACTCCGCGCGCTCGGCCAGCAGCGCCTGCAGCCTGGCGCTCGCTCCCTCCACGTCGAGCGGCCGCGGCACCACGCGGTGCAGCACCGGCTCCGGGATGAGGGCGATCACGCGCTCCGCCGCGGCCAGGAGGTCGTTCAACTCGATCACGAGCGGTGCAGGCGGGGCGGCCGGCGGCTCGGGGCGGAATCCCCGCCCCAGCTGCTCGGCGCGGCGCGCCGCCGCCTGGCCCAGCCACTCCACCAGCTCGCGGATCTGCTGGTACTCGAGCAGCCGCCGCACCAGCTCGGCCCGCGGATCTTCCCACTCGTCGTCTCCCAGCCGTCGCGGCAAAAGCATTTGCGCCTTGATCCGCAGCAGCCGCGCCGCCATCTCGAGGTAGTCCGCCGCCTCGTTCAGCCCCAGATCGTTGATCACCGCGAGGAACTGATCGGCGATCTTCGCGATCGGCAGGTCGGTGATGTCGAGCTCGTCCTCGTGGATCAGGTGCAGCAGCAGATCGAGCGGCCCCGAGAACTGCTCCAGCTCGATGACGAAGCCGTTGGACACGGGCGCGACCGGCGTGGGCGTCGTCACAGGGGCGGCAGCGACCCGGGCAGCGCGTGCCCACCCACCACGGCCCACCCCAGCCGCAGCAGCTGCTGCATGGGCCAGAGGTACACGTCCTGAGCCGCCGGAACTACCCGCACGAAGAGGAGAAAGGCGATTATCGGCAGGTATCCGAGCGCATACAGCTGGCGGTACTTGAGGGCGGTCTCCGGCGGGAGCACGTACTTGAAAACGTGGCTGCCGTCCAGGGGCGGGATCGGAAGCAGGTTGAAAAACGCCAGCAGCAGGTTGAGCCACATGCCGTACGCCAGCATGCGCTGCAGAATCGTCGATGGCCCGGCGAGGGACGGCAGCGCGCTCGCCACGAGCCCCACGACGGCAAAGAGGCCGGCGGCCACGACGAACAGCGCCAGATTGGTGGCGATACCCGCGAGCGAGACGATGATATCGCCCTTGCGAAAGTGGCGATACTTGCGCGGCGTCACCGGCACCGGCTTCGCGGCGGCGAACGTGAAGGTCCCCCCCGAGGCGAACCACAGCACGACCGGGAAGGCGATGGTCATCACCGGGTCGATGTGCTTGAGGGGATTCAGCGTGAGGCGCCCGAGCATGTAGGCGGTGTCGTCGCCCTGGCGATAGGCGGCTTCTGCGTGGGCGTATTCGTGGGCCACCACGGAGAAGAGCAACACGGGGGCCCACACGAGAAACGACGACAGGAACTCGAGGATGGCTCGGGCTCGTGGGTCAGTGATGGCCTAAGATAACGAGCCAGCCGGCGGCTGGTCAACGCCGTAGCGCCTTGACCGACCTGCACTTACCCTCTATCTTCCGCGCCTCACGAGGAGGCCGGCCGTGCCGAGAATCGAGTCTGCGAAAAAGGCGATGCGCCAGGGGCGGGCCCGCCACGAACGCAATCGGGCACAGAGCTCCGCGCTCCGCACGGCGCTCAAGCGCGTCCGCACCGCCACCACGGCCGAGCAGGCCGGCGGGGCGTACCAGACCGCCTCCCGATTGCTCGACCGGGCGGCGCGAAAAAACCTGATCCATCCCAACACGGCGGCGCGACATAAATCCAGACTAGCCGCCGTTGTAAGAAAGCTCTCCAAGTAAAAAAAAGACGTCAAGCAGAGACGTTACACAAAGACGTCACGCAAGAGCGTATCACGAAGTCGCGCGACGTCGTTGCTCGACGTCTCTTTTCTTCTTACATGGCGGCCAGTTCACCCCCGCACTGCCCGCAGTACCACTCCGTGGGCAGGTTCATCGTCCCGCACTCCTTGCACTTGAGCGTCTTCGCCGCGTCTTCGTCGTCGCCCGCGGCGGCCGCGTCGGGGACGATGGGAGGAGGGAGCGGATTGGCGGCCCGGGGACCCGCCGGTGTCACCTGGCGGGGCACGTCGGCGGGGACGGCCGGCTGGAACTGCGCGCCGCTGGCGCGTCGCGGCGACGGCGCGCCCCCCGCCTCGTCCTCGGTCACCGACTTGATGAACGCCAGCTCGTCCTCGTGCCCCACCTTGGTCGGCTTCGCCTGCGGCTTGGCGTGGGCGGGCGGGGCGGGGTGGGCGGGGTGGGCCGGTTGCGGCGCCGCTCGCGGAGGAGGCGTCGGGCGGTGGCTCACCAGCGCGTCCAACTCCTCGAGCTTGTGGATGTCGGCCTCGACCGATTGCAGATCCTCGCGCACCGATACGAGCTCCGCGAGCACGTCCTGGTGCACCTGGCCCCACTGCGATTCGTCGTACTCCCCGACGGCGTGGCGCAACTCGGTCTCGGTGAGTTTCTCCTGGGCGAGCGCCTCCTTCTTCTGCAGCTCGCCGCGCAGGTGCCGCTTCTCCTCGATCGCCTGGCGGGCGCTTTCGGCGTGGGCCTTGAGCTCTTCCGTGACCGCGGAGAGTCGCGCCTCGTAATCCGACCGCACGCGCGCGCGCACGTGCCCGGGCGTCGCGTCCGCCGAGTCGTTCAGGCGCGCGATCCAGGCTTCGTATTGCCGCCGCTCCTCCAGCAGCTGCTGGATGATCACGGTGCTCTTGGAAGGCGCTCTAGCCACCCTGCTTGCGCTCCTTTCGCGCGGGATCGCGCCGGGCTTCGAGCCGCAGCCCCGCGTCACTACTCAGCTCGTTCACGCGACCTAACGCCCGCGCCGCCGCGATGATGCGCGCGGCGTGCTCCAGGCTCTCCATTCTGATCCACGCGACGTCCAGCGTCGCCCCGACAGTGACGGCTCCATGATTCGCGAGCAGCCATGCGTCGTGACCCTCGAGGTGCGGCTCGAGCCGGTCCCCGAGCTCCGGCGTGCCGGGTGTGCCGTAGGGCACCAACGGCACGCGCCCGCACTGCAAGATAAGCTCCGGCAGCACAAAAGCCCCCAAATCCTGCCCTGCCACCGCAAACCCTGTAGCCACAGGGGGATGCGCGTGCACGACCGCCCCGACATCCGGGCGGTGCGCCAGGATTCGCAGGTGTAAGTCTAATTCGCTAGTAGGGTTATGACGTCCGCGCCGCTTGCGGCCCTGCAGGTCCACCTCGACCATGTCCCCTGGTCGAAGCAGGGCCTTGATGAGCCCTGCCGGCGTGACCAGCACGCGATTGGGCCCGAGTCGGACAGCCAGGTTCCCGTCCTGCCCCGCGATGAGACCGCGCTCGGCCAGCTGGTGGCAGCACTGGGCCATGCGCCGGGCGACCGCGCGCGGCGTCACCGCCCCGGCGCCGCCTCCAGCTCGTGCACGATCGTGCCGCCCACGAGCGTGAGCGCGGCGCGCCCAGTGAGCGTGCGGCCGGCGAACGGCGTATTGCGGCTCTTCGACCGCAGCGTCGCCGGGTCCACGGACCAGCGGGTGGTGGTGTCGAGCACCACGACATCGGCGACCGCGCCGGGCTGCAACGTGCCGCCGGGGAGGCGGAATGCGGCGGCAGGTGCGCTGCTCATGCGCGCGATCAGCTCGGGGAGGGTCAACCCTCCGTTGAGGACCAGCTCTGTATGGACCACGCCGAACGCCGTCTCGAGCCCGATGATCCCGAATGGGGCGTCGTCGAACGCGGCCTCCTTGGCGTCGTACGCGTGGGGCGCGTGATCGGAGGCGACGCAGTCGATCACGCCTTCTTTGAGCCCCTGCCGCAGGGCGGCGATGTCCGCCGCCTCGCGCAGCGGCGGGCTCATCTTGGCGTGCGTATCGTACGTTTCACAGGCCTGGTCGGTGAGGGTGAGGTGGTGCGGCGTCACCTCGGCGGTGACGCGGATCCCCTGCTGTTTCGCCCGACGGATCAGCTCGACCGACCCCCTAGTCGACACGTGGCACAGATGGACGTGCCCGCCAGTGAGCTCGGCCAGCAGGATATCGCGCTGCACCATGATTTCCTCGGCGGCCGCGGGAATCCCCTTCAGGCCCAGGCGCGTGGAGACGAGTCCCTCGTGCATGACGCCGCCCGATGCGAGGGTGGGCTCCTCGCAGTGGTCGGCGACCGGGATCTCGAAGGTACGCGCGTACTCGAGCGCGGTGCGCATGAGGTGGCTCGACACCACCGGCCGGCCGTCGTCCGACACGGCGACGGCGCCGGCGCCGACCATCTCGCCGAATTCGGAGAGGCGCTCGCCCCGCTGCCCCACGGAAATGGCGCCGATGGGGTAGACGCGGGTGAGGCCGGCGCGCGCCGACTGGCGCACGATGAATCCGACGGCCGCCTGGTTGTCGGTGACCGGGTCGGTGTTGGGCATGGCGCACACGGCGCTGAACCCTCCCGCGGCGGCGGCGCGGGCGCCTGTGGCGATCGTTTCCACGTCCTCGTTGCCGGGCTCTCGGAGATGGACGTGCACGTCCACCAGCCCGGGGGCGACCACGTGCCCCCGCACGTCACGCACGTCGGCGCCGTCCGGAGCGCCGAGGCCGGCCTTCACCGCGGCGATCTTGCCGTCCTGGATGAGGACGTCCGCCGGCTGGTCGAAGCCGCGCCGCGGGTCGATCACCCGCCCACCCGAGAGCAGCAGCGGTCGCGTCACTCCGCCCCGCGCTTGGCCGCGTCGGCGAGCTCGGGGCGCCCGCCGGCGAGGAGGTAGAGCACCGCCATCCGGACCGCGACCCCGTTCGTCACCTGGTCGAGGATCACGCTGTGGGGCCCGTCGGCGACGCGGGAGTCGATCTCGACGCCGCGGTTCATGGGCCCCGGGTGCATGATGGTCAGCGGGCGCGGCGCCTTCTCCAGCCGCTCGAGCGTGACGCCGAACACCCGGTAATACTCCCGCACGCTCGGGATGAAGCCCATCTCCATACGCTCGAGCTGCAGCCGGAGCACGTTCAGCACGTCGGCCCACTCGATCGCCTCCTCGATCCGGCGGAAGCGACAGACGCCCAGCTCTTCGATGCCCCGGGGCATGAGCGTATCGGGACCGCACACGCCCACCTCGGCGCCGAGCTTCGAGAGGCCCCAGATGTTCGAGCGCGCGACGCGGGAATGCAGCACGTCGCCCACGAGACACACCTTGAGACCGGCGATCTTGCCGTGCTTGTCGCGAATCGTGAGCAGGTCGAGCAGCGCCTGCGTGGGGTGCTCGTGCTTGCCGTCGCCCGCGCTGACCACGTTGGAGCGGATGCGGTCGCCCAGGAACGCGGCGGCGCCGGACGACGGATGACGGATGACCACCATGTCGATCCGCATCGCCTCCAGGTTGCGGGCCGTATCGACGAGCGTCTCGCCTTTTTGGACCGCACTACCGCTCGCCGCCACGTTGACCGTGTCGGCGGAGAGGCGCTTTTCCGCGAATTCGAACGAGATGCGGGTACGGGTCGAGGCTTCGAAGAACAGGTTGACGATCGTCTTGCCGCGCAGCGCCGGCACTTTCTTGATGGGCCGCTCGGAGACTTCCTTGAACGGCTCGGCGGTGTCGAGGATGAGGCGGATCTGATCGGGCGAGAGCCGCTCGAGCCCCACCAGGTCCTTTCCCAGGGCGGCGGTCATTTCCCGCTCACCAGATCCACCTCGTCCCTCCCGTCCAGCTCCTCGACCAGCACGTCCACGCGCTCGCCGTCGCCCACCTTCACCTTGGTTCCGACCACGTCGGGCTGGATCGGCAGCTCGCGGCCGCCGCGGTCCACCAGCACGCACAGGGAGATCCGCTCGGGGCGGCCGAAGTCTGCGAGCTCGTCGAGCGCGGCACGCACCGTGCGACCGGTGTAGAGCACGTCGTCCACGATGACCACGTGCTTCCCGCCGAGATCGCCGGGGATTCGGGTCTCGCCGATGACCGGCTTGGGGCCGACGGTTTCCAGATCGTCGCGGTACAAGGTGATGTCGAGGGCGCCGCGGGGCACCACCACGCCCTCGTCCTGCTCGATGAGCCTGGCGATCCGCTCGGCGAGCTCGACGCCGCGCCGCTGGATGCCGATGAGCACGAGACGGTCGGTCCCGTGGGCCAGCTCGAGCACCTCGACCGCCATACGCTGAAGCGCCCGCGACAAAGCGCGGGCGTCCAGGATGATCGTGCGGTCGGGCCGGCTCATCTCGAGGCTGGAAGTTAACCTGGGGGACCCCGGGGTCAACGGCGGATCGCTTGACGCGTACCCGTTCGCAGCGTCTCTTCGACTCCGGCTGGTCGGTCTTCCCGATCTCGGAGGGTGTATGCGGCGCTGCTGGTCGTGCCTGGTGGGACTCACACTCGCGGCCGCTTCGGTCCAGGCGCAGGGGCTGCGCGACAAGATTTCCGAGCTGTTCATCTTCTCGGCCGGCAAGGACCCGCTGTTTCTCGGCGGCACCGCGGGCTCGGACTCGGCCACCGCGTTGCACGCCGACCATTTCATCCCCGCCGCGCGCTCCGAGAACGGCACGCTCATCTCGTTCATCAGCAACGCCATCAGCGGCAACGTCGCCAACCTGCCGGTGAGCGCCACCAGCGGCGGCTCCACCTTCCGGTTCGAAGGCGGCGTGCCCGTCCGCACCTCCGTCTCAGCCGGGCCCGTCTTCGCCGAGCGGGCCCAGACACTGGGCCGCGGACGCGTGTTCGTGGGTGCGAACGTGAACCGCATGCACTTCGAGGCCCTGCGGGGCGTGAGCCTGAACGGGATCGAGATGACCTTCACGCACCAGAACGTGACCGGCCCCGCCTGCGACAGCATCGTGGGCTCGAGCTGCACGCCGTACGGTGTGCCGACCCACGAAAACGACGTGATCGCGCTGCGCCTGGCGCTCGATCTCGACATGACCGTGACGTCGTTCTTCGTGAGCTTCGGGCTGCTCGACAAGGTGGACATCGGGGTGGTGCTGCCGATCGTGTCCGCCTCGCTGCGCGGCACCAGCAACGCCCAGATCATTCCGTTCGGCGGCACCACGGCCCAACACTTCTTCGGCGGCACGTCAATCAATCCAGTGCTCTCCACGTCCCGCTTCGTGGACGGGTCCGCCACCGGCGTCGGCGACATCGCCGTGCGGGCGAAGGTCACGGTGACGCAGTCGGACCGCAGCACGTTCGCGCTGCTGGGCGACGTGCGCTTTCCGACCGGAAGCGAAGCCGACCTGCTCGGGTCGGGCCACGTGGCCGCCCGCGGCCTCGGTATCCTGTCGGCGCGGTTCGGCGCCTTCTCGCCGCACACCAACATCGGATATCTCTTCGAAAGCGGCCCGCTCCAGAACAATGCCGTGCTCGCCACGGTGGGCTTCGATCATCTGATGGCGCCCTGGGCCACCCTGGCCGTGGACGTGGTCTCGCAGCTGCAGGTGGGCGAGAGCAAGCTGCGGCTGCCGGGAGCCGTGACGTACGGAGCGCCGTTCGTTCGCACGATCGACGTGACCAACATCCCCAACCAGCGCGACGATCAGATCAACGGCTCGCTCGGCTTCAAGTTCATCACGGGCTCAGGTGTCACGCTGGTGGGCAACACGCTGTGGCCGCTCGACCGCGGCGGCCTCCGGCCCAACGTGCTCTGGACCGCCGGGCTCGAGTACAACTTCTGAGCCCCGGCTGCCCCTAGCGCACGGACCGGATCGCGGTGAGGTGCCAGCCGGTCGAGTCCTGCACGAGGGTCGCCCGGAACGTGGTCGTGTCCCGCCGACTGCGGCCCGTCTTGGTGTCGCGGTACTCGTACACGCCGCTCACGAAGACGTCGGCAGACCCGCCTGCGAGGATCAGCCGGTTGATGCTCAGGTCGGCCTTGAGCTCGCTGACCGACGCGAAAAACTGGCTGAACGTCGCCTGCTCCGTGGTCGTCAGGCCCGGATATACACGGCGAATCTCGCCCAGGTCACGCGACTCGAGCGCCCGCGCGTAGTCCGCGATCAACGCCTTGATCTCGACCCGCGGGTCGGCCGCGGGTTTCGTCACGGGCGGCGCCGCCGGTGGTGCCGCCGGCGGCTCCACCCGACGGGACCGTGCCAAGCGCTCCGCCTCCGCCCAGAGCGACGCGGCGGTGGCGAATTGCACCATGGCATCGGTCGGTTGGCCGCGGGCGGCGAGCGATTCCGCCCCGTTTCGCACGCTGTCCCCCCGCGCCAGGTCGGCGGGCGTCGCTCCCGCCTCGAGCGCGCGATTCATTGCCGCGAGCGCCCGCGCCCGCAGCGAGCGCACCAAAGTGTCCTGGCGCTCGGGGGCGGGCGGCTGGGCCGGCGCTCGCACGGCCGGCGGTTCCCGACGCCGCGGCGTCGGGACGGGCAGCGGCGCGCGAGCCGCCGTGTCCGGCCGAGGCTGGATAGCGGCGACCGGGGGAATCGTGTCGTGCGGAGCCGTGCTCCGTTGCCACGCCCGCCAGGGCGCGAGCCACCACACGCCCCCGGCCAGCGCCGCGGCCCCAAGCAGGCCCCACCACAGCCCAAAGGCGCGTGGAGCGCGCGACGGCGCGGCGACGCGGCGCGTCTGCGGTCGCGACAGGACGATCGGGCTGGTCGGCGTGTTGAGCTGGGCCAGCAGGTGCGCACTGCCGCCTGCCTTGGCGAGCGTGATCATCTCCCGGCGGACGGGATCGTCGTGGCGGAGCGACGGCCGGCCGCACACGGCGACGACGTCGTCCATGCTGGGCCAGCGCCGGGACGGCTCCTTTTCCAGCATCCGCATGACGCCCGCGCCCAGGTTGGGCGGACAGTCGGCGCGCAGCTCGGTCACGGGCCGCGGGGGCTCGTTGAAGTGCGCGTACATGACGGACATGGTCGAGTCGCCCTTGAACGGCAGGTGGCCCGTGAGCATCTCGTACGCGACCACGCCGAGCGAGTACTGGTCCGACGCGCCGGTGACGTCGCGCATGTCGCACTGCTCGGGACTCATGTACGTGGGCGTGCCGACCGTCACACCGGTCAGCGTCAGTCCTTCGGCCTGCACCACCTTGGCGATCCCGAAGTCGGTGACCACCGCCCAGCCGTCTTCGTCCAGCATGATGTTGGCCGACTTGACGTCGCGGTGAATCACGCCGTGGCGGTGGGCGTAGCCGAGCGCATCGCTCACCTGGGCGAGGATCGCCTGCACCATCGCGATCGGCAGCGGGCCGACGTCGCGGATGACCGCGTCGAGCGCTCGCCCGTGCACGTACTTCATCACGAAGTACAGCACATCCTGGCTTTCCTTGACCGCATAGATGGGGATGATGTGCGGGTGGCTCAACGCGGCGGCGGTGCGCGCCTCGCGCTTGAACCGCTCCACCATCCCCTCCCCCATGAGCAGCAGGGCGGGCGCCAGCACTTTGATCGCCACCTTGCGGTCGAGGGCGAGGTCGTGGCCCAGGTAGACGGTCGCCATCCCGCCGTGCCCCAGCTCGGCGAGGACCTCGTACTCGCCGAGTGCGGCCTGGCGCAGCGCGTCGAGTTGGGCATTGTACCCCGCCTCGTGCGGTCGGCCGGACGGTGTGGCCACCGTCGGGCGCGCGCCTTCCGAGGCCGGTACGCCCGTGCCGCACCGGGGGCAGAAGTACGCCCCCGGCCCGATCGTCGCACCGCACTGCGAACACAGCGACCCGCTCGGGACCGTCATCGGCCAGCCTCGCTAGTCTTTCGAGATCATGTACTTGACGCCCTTCAATAACACTCCCGATCCCGGCAGGCAACTGTTACGCGACGACCGGGGTCAACGGCGGGTCGCCTTTGAGCACCGCCCGCACGTTCGCGACCGCGATCGCGGCCATCTGGCGGCGGGTCTCGCGCGTCGCGCTCCCGATATGGGGCAACAGCACGGTGCGCGGCGCGGCCCGCAAGCGGGGATGGACAGCAGGCTCGTCCAGGTAGACGTCGAGCCCGGCCGCACCGAGCCGGCCCTCCTCCAGGGCCGCAGCCAGCGCCTCTTCCCGCACCAGGTCGCCACGCGCCGTGTTGATGAGGATCGCGTCCGGCTTCATCAGGCGTAGCGTCTCGGCGCTGATCAGCCCGTGCGTCGCCGGCACCGAGGGCACGTGCAGCGACAGCACATCGCTCTCCCTGAAGAGGCGCGATTGTTCCACCCTGACCGCGCCGGTGGCATGCTCGAATTCGGATCGCGGATTGCGGGCGGCGTAGAGAATCCGCATGCCGAACGGGACCGCCCGGCGGCCGACGGCCTGGCCGATCCGCCCCGCGCCCAACAGCCCCAGCGTGCGCCCGCGCAGCTCGATGCCGAGCAGCAGCTCGGGGTGCCACCCGGCCCAGGCGCCGCTCTTCACGAGCTCCGTGCCCTCCACCACGCGGCGCGCGCAGGCGAGAATCAGCGCCCAGGCGAGATCGGCGGTGGCGTCGGTGAGCACGTCGGGGGTGTTGGTGACGGCGACGCGTCGCATCTCGGCGGCGACGACGTCCACGTTGTCGTGTCCCACTGCGCAGTTCGCGATGATCTTGAGCTTGGGAAGGTGCTTGAGCTCCGTCCCACCCACCCAGCGGGAGAGGAGCGGCACGATCGCCACGTAGTCGCCTTTCGGGATCGGCTCGCCGGCCGGGAGCCAGGTGACGTCGAGCCCGGCCAATTGACCGGGCTCGATGAGCGGTTGCAGCTCGGCGGCGATGAGGACGGGGTGTCCCACTACCTCCTCATCTGGGCCCGACGAATCGAGTCGTCCACCACGAGCGCTCGCTCGGGGCTCCACTTGTACTTGAGCTGCAAGCACACACCGGCTTGCATCTGGCGTTGGCGCTTACAGGTGGCGACCTGCTGGCGGTGGGCGGGCGCTTCGTGGTGCCACAGCGAGTCGGCGGTCGCGGCGGCGCGCGCTTCGGCCCACCCGTATCCGACGAGGCAGCGCGCCATGTCACTCGAGGGATCCTTGGCGCAGTCCCCGATCTCCCTTGTGTGCCGCGCCGCGTCGGCGCGCCATGCGGAGTCGGCGTGCAACTGCGCGGTGGAGTCCTGCTCCTGCTGGTACCGCGTGGCGGCCGCCAGTGCCGCGGGCTGCTTCCATTTGTGTTGCAGCACGAGGCACTGTGCCGCCCCCTTCGCATCCATCGTGATCGCACTGCACTCCCGCACTTCGGCGGCCTTCCGCGCCGCCGATTTGCCGCAGGCGAGTATGGCAAGCGTGAGAGCGGCGGCGAACCGGCTCCTGGTCCAGCGCGTCCATCGCGTCCATCGCATGGAGGGCCTCCGGGTGCGGGCTGGGCGACAAAATGCCCCACACTCTAGTGAAGCGAGTCCCTCCTGTGCAAGAGCGGGGACGGGTTACCCTGTCACCTCTTCCCCGCCGGCTGCATTTTGACGGTGTGTCGAGGAGGCGGATCCAATGGCAACTCAGTGGCAAATCCAGCTACTCTGCGCAGTCTCGGCGCTTGCCGCCGGGTGCAAGCCATCCGGCGGAGTGTCGCGCGAGCGTGCTTCAGCACCTGATCCTGCTACCACGCAAGACTCACAAGCCCCACAACGTGCTGTCACCCTCGAGGGAACCTTCGCCTACGTCGACTCCAGCGGGACACAATTGCTCGCACGCAGCTCGGTGGCGCATCCGTCGAAGATTGTCGGTGCGGTGTGCGCGGGAGGCCCGGTTCTGCCGGCGCGGTACGACCGAAGGCAACCCGGCCAGAAGGATGATACCCACAGGCAGATCGCCTCCAACTTCAGTCGTGAGGAAGGGAATGTGTTCCGTCTGACCGAGGGAAAGGCCCGGCCCGATGAGACCTGCTACCTGTCTGCGGACTCCGCTCTGCTTGGCAAGGCCGTCGGTGTCACGCCCCTCGGACTGTCGGCGTGCTCGCCTCCCCAGGCCTCCCGTCTCGCCGCCGCCAAGCAACGGCAGGTCGTCCACTGCTGGCGCTTTGCGAGGACGCCGCGCGATGCCGAAGTGCTCGCCGTTCAATTCGCCACAATCGACTCGAGCGCACTTGCCAGTCTCGTTGTAGTTCGGGACAGCTCACTCCTGTTCCAGGACTTTCCCGCCGTCTATCGCGGCCCCGACGAAAGCGTCTGGCGCGTCGATGACCAGGGTGTATTCTCGCCGGGGGATTTCGCGATTCTTTTCGTCGCGCAACTCTCCCACGCTTGTGTCATGGCTATTACGTGGGCAGGTGTGGAGGGCGAGTCCGACGAGCTCCTCCTTGCCGACTCGACTGACGTGTTCCGCACGGTCACTCGAGCCTATCGCTACTGGGTTCCCGAGTAAGGAGGGACGGTCTAACAACCGGTCCGGGACATCATCACGGGCAAGGTGCCACGGACAGGGTGGGATTCGAACCCACGGTACCCTTGCGGGCACACCGGTTTTCGAGACCGGCCGTTTCAACCACTCACGCACCTGTCCGAACTACTAGACGGCTAGACGCCCAGACGCCCAGACGCCTAGGTCGCTGGCCGAACGTCCGCTTTGCATGGCACTCCTACCGCCTCGACCCTGTGCACCGCTCGGCGTCCAGGGGTCTCGGCGTCTTTGTGATTCAGCGGATAGGGTGGGATTCGAACCCACGAAACGGTTACCCGTTTACGCGCTCTCCAGGCGCGTGCCTTCAGCCGCTCGGCCACCTATCCGAACTACCAGACGCACAGACGCGAACGACTAGACGCACAGACGCACAGACGCACAGACGCGTAGTAAATACCAAGACCATGCCGGTTTCGCCATGGGCGGCCCTGCCGCGAAACCCCAGGTCCCGCGCAGCGTATACTTCGAGTCGGCCAACGCCACCCACGAAGGCGAGGAGCGACCCATGAACACCCTGCCCACCAAAAAACCCGGTGACCCCGACGTGAACACCATCCCCACATGGCGTGAGCTGGCCGAGCGGTTCCGCAACCTGGTGAAAGACTTCCTGAAGGAAGGAAAAGAGCTGGAGCGCGAGCTCGAGCCGAAGCTGCTGCCGGCGCTGAAGCGCTTCAAGCTGGAGATCGAGAAACTGATCGCGAAGCTGGAGCAGCGCGCTAAATAGGCTCGAACCGCGCCGTGAAGTGGCGCAGCCACGGCGCCTGCTCCACGATGCGATAGCCCTGCACGCTGTCCTTGCGCCGGGCGACCTCGGCGATCACCTCGGCGACGTAGTCGATGTGACTCTGCGTGTAGGTGCGTCGCGGCACGGCGAGCCGCACCAGCTCCAGCGCCGCCGGCGTCTCGCCGCCGTCGGGGCGCGGCTTGCCGAACATCACCGAGCCGATCTCCACCCCGCGCACGCCCCCCACGCGGTACAGCTCCACAGCGAGCGCCTGCGCCGGATACTGCGCCGGCGACACCCGCGGCAGCAGAGCGCTGGCATCCAGGTACACGGCATGCCCGCCCGGCGGCTGCACCACCGGCACACCCGCCTGCTCGGCCTTCTCCGCGAGATAGGCCGTCGAGCGCAGCCGGTACTTCAAGTAGTCCTCGTCCAACGCCTCCTCGAGTCCCGTGGCGACCGCCTCCAGATCGTAGCCCGCCAGCCCGCCGTAGGTGGGGAAACCCTCGGTGAGAATCAGCAGGTTGCGGCACTGGCGCGCCACGTCGGGATCGTTCATCGCCAGAAATCCGCCGATGTTGGCGAGCCCATCTTTCTTGGCGGACATGGTACAACCGTCGGCGAGCGCGAACAGCTCGCGCGCGATCTCCCGCGGCGTTTTGTCCGCGTAGACCGGCTCACGCAGCTTGATGAAGTACGCGTTCTCCGCGAAGCGGCAGGCGTCCAGGTAGAGCGGGATCTCGTACCGGTCGCACACCGCGCGCACCGCCTTCAGGTTCGCGATGCTCACCGGCTGGCCGCCGCCCGAGTTGTTGGTCACCGTGACCATGACGAGCGGGATGCGCTCCCGGCCGACCTCCTTGATGGTGGCCTCGAGCGCCGCCACATCCATGTTGCCCTTGAACGGATGCTTCGCGGCGGGTACCCGCCCTTCCGGAATCACCAGGTCGCGTGCCTCCGCGCCGCAGTACTCGATGTTGGCGCGCGTGGTGTCGAAGTGGGTGTTGTTGGGAACGACGTGACCAGGCTTGACCAGCACCGAAAACAGAATCCGCTCCGCCGCCCTGCCCTGATGCGTGGGGATGACCTCCTTCAGTCCCGTGATGCCCCCAATGACGTCCTGGAAGCGGTAGAACGATCGGCTGCCGGCATAGGACTCGTCGGCGTCCATCATGGCGGCCCACTGGCGTGACGACATCGCGCCGGTGCCCGAGTCGGTGAGCAGGTCGATCAGGACTTCGTCCGCGTGCAGGCCGAACAGGTTGTAGCCCGCGCGTACGAGGGCCGCTTCGCGTTGTTCGGGAGTGGTGTGCTGGATTGCCTGCGTGGAGTGGATGCGGAACGGCTCGATGATCGTGCGGAAGGGCATGGCGGTAATGTTACCGCTTGTCTGCGAAGAACGCCCGCAGCAGCGCGCCGCACTCGTCCTCCTTCACCCCTCCGATCACCTCCACCTGATGATTCACGCCGCGGTGCCGCGGCACGTCGCCCATGCTCCCGGCCATCCCCGCCTTGTCGTCGTAGGCGCCGAAGACGAGCCGCCCCACTTTGGCCAGCACGATCGCCCCCGCGCATTGGGCGCACGGCTCGAGCGTCACGTACAGGGTGCAGTCGCCGAGGCGATCGGTCTGGAGAGCGCGGAGGGCTTGCTGCACGGCGAGCAGCTCGGCGTGAGCGGTGGGATCGCGCCGAGTCACGGTCTCGTTGTGCGCCCGGGCGACGACCGCGCCGTCCCGAAACACGGCGGCGCCCACCGGAACTTCTCCGCTGGACGCCGCCTTCCGGGCCTCCTCGAGCGCCGCCGCCATGCCGACTTGGTGGTCGGGGGAGGCGGGGCGCGGCCGCGTCCCCCGTCCCTCGTCCCCCTTCCCGGTCTTCTTATGCACGCGCGGGCTCGGGTACTCCCCCGGCAACGCGCTCGAAGGTGAGGTGACTGCCGTCCTTCGATCGGTTGACCCGAATGCGGTCGCCCTCTGCGTACTTCCCCTCGAGCACCGCCAGCGCCAGCGGGTTCTGCAGCAGCCGCTGAATCGCCCGCTTGAGCGGCCGCGCGCCGTACACCGGATCGTACCCTTCGGCGACGAGCAGCTGCTTGGCCGCAGACGTCACCTCGAGCTGCAGCTTGCGCTCCGCTACCTGCCGCTCCACCCGCTTGATCTGGATGTCCACGATCTTCGCGATGTCCTCGCTCGAGAGCGGCCGGAAGATGATCGTGTCGTCCACCCGGTTCAGGAACTCCGGCCGGAACGTCTGGCGCAACAGCTCCATCACCTTGGTCTCGACCTGCTCCCAGTTCTGCGTCCCCATCTCGAGGATGTACTGGGACCCGATGTTCGACGTCATGATCAGCACCGCGTTCCGGAAGTCGACCGTGCGCCCCTGCGAGTCGGTGAGTCGGCCGTCGTCCAGGATCTGGAGCAGCAGGTTGAAGACGTCGGGGTGCGCTTTCTCGATCTCGTCGAACAGCACCACCGCATAGGGCCGGCGGCGGATCGCCTCCGTCAGCTGGCCCCCCTCCTCATAGCCGACGTAACCCGGGGGCGCACCGATCATGCGCGCCACGGCGTGCTTCTCCATGTACTCGGACATGTCGAGCCGCACCAGCGCCTTCTCGTCGTCGAACAGGAACTCGGCCAGGGCCCGCGCGGTCTCCGTCTTCCCGACGCCGGTGGGGCCGAGAAAGATGAAGGAGCCGGTGGGACGGTGGGGGTCCTGGAGGCCGGCCCGGGCCCGCCGCACCGCGTTGGCCACGGCGGCGAGCGCCTCCGGCTGCCCGATCACCCGCCGGGCGAGCTCGCCCTCGAGATGGGTGAGACGCTCGCGCTCGGACTCGAGCATCTTCGACACCGGAATCCCCGTCCACTTGGAGACGATCTCGGCGATGTCGTCGGCATCGACTTCCTGCTTCAGGTATTTGGCCTTCTTCTGGACCTCGGCGAGTCGCTTTTCGATCTCGGTGATCTCGCGCTCGAGCGCCGGGATGCGACCATAGGTGATCTCGGCCGCTTTCTGGAGATCACCCCGCCGGGTGGCCTGCTCGGCCTCGGTGCGGAGCTGCTCGAGCTGGGCCTTCTTTCCCTGCAGTCCGCCGATGGTCTCCTTTTCCGCCTGCCACTGCGCTTTCATCACCTTGGAGCGCTCCCGCAGCTGGACCAGCTCCTCCTCGACTTTGGCGCGCCGCTCCTTGGACGCCTTGTCCTTCTCCTTGGCGAGCGCGGCGAGCTCGATGTCGCGCTGCAGGATCTGACGCTCCACCTCGTCGATCTCCTGCGGCAGAGAGTCGATCTCGATCCGCAGCCGGCTCGCCGCCTCGTCCACCAGGTCGATCGCCTTGTCGGGGAGGAAACGGTCGCCGATGTAGCGGTGCGAGAGAGTCGCCGCCGCCACGAGAGCGTTATCCGTTATCCGTACGCCGTGGTGTACTTCATAGCGCTCCTTCAACCCGCGGAGAATCGCGACCGTGTCTTCGACCGACGGCTCACCCACGAACACCGGCTGGAAGCGCCGCTCCAGGGCCGCGTCCTTTTCGATGTGCTTGCGGTACTCGTCCAGCGTCGTGGCGCCCACCACGTGCAGCTCGCCCCGCGCCAGCGCCGGTTTGAGCATGTTTGACGCGTCCATCGCGCCTTCGGCGGCGCCCGCGCCCACCAGCGTGTGCAGCTCGTCGATGAAGACGATGTACTTGCCCTCGGCGCTCGTGATCTCTTTGAGCACGGCCTTGAGCCGATCCTCGAACTCGCCGCGATACTTGGTGCCCGCGATCAGGGAGCCGAGATCGAGCGCGACGAGATGCTTGTTGCGCAGCGAGTCGGGCACGTCCCCGTTCACGATGCGCTGGGCCAGCCCCTCCACGATCGCCGTCTTGCCGACGCCGGGCTCGCCGATCAGCACGGGATTGTTCTTGGTGCGCCGCGAGAGCACCTGCATCACGCGGCGGATCTCCTCATCACGTCCGATCACGGGGTCGAGCTTGCCTTTGCGGGCCTGCTCGGTGAGATCGCGCGTATACCGCTCCAGCGCCTGGTATTTCTGTTCGGGCTCCTGGTCGGTCACACGCTGCGACCCGCGCACGCCCTCGAGCGCCGCCAACAGCGCGGCCCGGTCGACGCCCGCCGCGGCGAGCAGCTGCTTGGCCGTCGTGCCCTTCTCCTCGACCAGGCCCAGCAGCATGTGCTCGGTCGAAACGTAGGCGTCGCCCAGCGCCTTCGCTTCGTCGTCCGCTCGATCGAGCACGCGCGATACCTCGCGCGACAGCGTCGGCTCGGCCGCGGAGCCCGACTGGTGCGGGAAGCGTGCGATCTCCCGCTCGGTCTCGGCCTTGAGCTGGGTGACGTTGAGCCCGGACTTCTGCAGCAGGGGGACGACGATGCCGTCGTCCTGCGAGAGTAGCGCGTGGAAGAGGTGGGCATCGTTGAGAACGGGGTTGCCCCGCGAGCGCGCCTGCGCGCCCGCCTGTTGAAGGGCCTCTGCGGCCTTCACGGTCAAACGATCGGGTTTAATCATGGCAGCCGCTCCCCGGGGCAACCTCTGTGCCGACTGTAAGATGCCTAATCGGCAGAAACAAGGTCAAAATGAGGGGCCGATCGAGCGGCGCGGCTGCCTCGCTGAGGGGGCGCCGTCTATATCATTGCGGCGGTTGCTTTACGACGAGCTTCTTGGTGAACCGCTGACCGTCGACGACCAGCTGATAGATGTACACGCCGGACGCCGCCGGCTTGCCGGTGTTGGCGGCGAAGCCGTCCCAGTACGCGCTGTACGCGCACCCCAGCTGCGTGGGACAGGTGAGGGCGAGGCTGTCCAGCGCCTTGCCCGAGCCGCGCAGCACGGGAATCGCGACCAGCTGCGCCAGGACGTTGTAGATCCGCAGGGACACGACAGGCCGGTGACCCTTGAGGAACAACTGCCCGCTCAGTTTGAACGGGATCGTGGTCACCGGGTTGAACGGACTCGAACGATTGTGCTGAAGCTCGATCGTGGGTTGGGGGTCTTGTCCCAGCGCCGGCTCGACTCCCCCCTCCACCACGCACAGCCCGAGCCCCAGCATCGCCCAGGCGAACCGCCTCATCCACCGCTCCTCTAGCACACGAGATTGGGACGCTTGAACGCTCTCCTTGTGTCACAAGTGATGCTGGTACTGGCAGGGCGCACCGTGAAACTAGGGGCCGCCTTTCCCTGCTGTCAACCGGCCGAGGACGCGGGCGTCGCCCGTGCGGCGCGTGACCCCGCGGCGATCCGCCCACTCGAGCAATGGGATCAAGTACTTGCGCGTGAGCCCCAGCCGGTCGCGCAACTCCGCGGGCGTCGCCGACCCAAGCTCCGTCAGCGTTGCTTCCAGCACCGCGCGAAACTCGGCGAGCGCCGCCGCCGCGGCGTAGCGCTCCTGATCCATCTGCTCGACCAGGCCTTCGCGCGCCAGGTGCGCGAGCACCGCGCGCACCGGCGCGTCGGGCAGCTCGCGCTCGAGCTCGGCGACCGTCGGCACCTGCCATTTCGCCTCGGCGACGCGCCGTGCGACCTGGTCGCGAGCCCCGCTCGCGCGGGCGTCGAACGCCGGACGCCAGCCGGGAAGGCGCGCCACGCTCTCGACGATCTCCAGTTTGCGCGTGCGCGCGCCGTGCGCCAGTACCGCATCCACGACGACCGCCGCAGGTGGAGCGCCGCCCGCGCCGACAGCCGCCCGTAACGCCTGCAACGACATCCCGGGGTCGAGCGAATGCTCCCTGTGGTATTTACGCAACACGTCGACGAGTCTTGCCACCTCGGCCGTCACGGCCGCGCCGGCGACGAGCGTCTCACCCAACAGTAGGACCCCGTCCCCCACGTCGGCGATGACCGTCGTCACGCGCCGCGGCGGCAGACCGAGGCGCACGGCCAGCGTCCCGGTGGATATGCCCGCGAGGCCTGCTTCCACCACGAGCGCGTCCAGTCGCTGCGCCGGCGTCTGATCCGGGGCGATCCGGCGCCGGCGCAGCCGACTGCGTTGCGGCGGGAATGGGTCCAGCACGACCCCGCCCCCGATGGTCGTGACCGGGGAGAAGGAGCGCAAGACGAATCGGTCCCCGCCGCGCGCCACCAGAGGTGTCTCGAGCACCAGGCGCGCCTGGCCGGCTTCGCCCGGCCCGATGGTGCGCGTCTGGACCACGCGCGCGAGGATCTCCGCGGTCCCCAAGTGGACCCGGACGCGGGTGCGCGAGGCGAGCGGCTTGTGCGCTCCAGGGAGGAGCTCGACGGCGGCGTCGAGCATGCTCGTGGCACGCCAGCCAGCACCGGTGACGACGACGGCCCCGCGAGCCAACTCGCTCTTGTCCACGCCCACGAGGGCCAGCGCCGTGCGGCGTCCGGGCACGGCCCGCGCCGCGGACTCGCCGTGGACCTCGATCGAGCGCACGCGAACCTCTCGCTCCAGCGGCAACAGCCGCACCGAGTCGCCGACGGCAACGCTGCCACTCCACGTCGAGCCTGTAACGACGGTGCCCGCGCCCGCCACGGCGAACACGCGGTCGATGGGCAGGCGGAACAGGTCGTCCGCGGGCCGCTCGACCAGGTCGGCGGCGACCCGGCCCAGCGCGCTCCGCAGCTCGTCCAGTCCTGCGCCGGTCAGCGCGGAAACGGGAACGGCGCGCTCCCAGCGGACGCGGCTCGCCGCGAGCCGGGCTGCCACCTCGCCCTGCACCAGCTCGAGCCATTCCCGGTCCACCAGGTCGAGCTTCGAGATGACGGGAATGCCCCGGCGCACGCCGAGCAGCTCGACGATCGCCAGGTGCTCCTCGGTCTGGGGCATGATCCCCTCGTCGGCCGCGATCACGAGCAGGGCGACGTCGATGCCGGTGGCGCCCGCCAGCATGTTGCGGACGAACCCTTCGTGCCCGGGGACGTCCACCACGCTCGCCTGCACCTCGTCTCCGAGCGGGAGCGGAGCGAAGCCGAGGTCGATCGTGATGCCGCGGCGCTTCTCCTCCTCCCAGCGGTCGGTGTCGACCCCGGTGAGGGCCTTCACCAGGGCGGTCTTCCCGTGGTCGATGTGTCCCGCGGTGCCGATTACGAAGCGGCGGAGGGAATCGGAGTTGGAGTGGGGGGTACCCACGCGCGACGCTCCCAGAAGTCCAGGGCCGAAAGTGGGCCGGCTTCGCCGAGGTGGTAGCGGACGAAGCGGGCGACGAGGCGGCGGTGGGCGGCCGCGTGTGGAGCATCGAGCGGCGGCAGCTCCGCTCGCGGGTCGTTCAGGGCGACGAGATCGGCGTACGCACGGGGCGGGAGCCGGCTGGGTGGTTGGGCCGAGGTCGGTCCGCAGCGCGGACACAGCGCTCCCCCGTCCGCCACGCTGAAGAGCACGGGCTCGTCCGTCGCCGGCTCGATCGCCGATCCGTCGCGCGCACAGCGGGCGAGCGACGGCTCGAAGCCGAGCACGGCGAGCAGGGACCACAGCGCTCGCACGGCGGCGGCATCGATCTGCCCCGGGGGCACCTGTTCGAGCGCGTCGAGCGCGCTCGTGAGCGTGTCGTAGGCGACGGGTAGCGGCGCCGGGGGCGCCATCTTGAGCATGACCTCCGTGAGCGCCGTGGCACCGGCAAAGCGACCCACGTCCGCGGCCAGGTCGCGTCGCAGGTTGACCAGATCGAACGCCCCCAGCGTGTGAAGCTCGCGCGTCTCGCGGAAGTAGAGCTGGGCCACCCCCTCGCTCAACAGCTCGAGCCCCGCCCCGAAGCGGCTCTTGGGACGGAGCGCGCCCTTGGCGATCGCGCTCTGCACGCCCAGGTCGCGCGTCGCGAGCCGCACCACCTTGGACGTCTCGCTGTAGCGGTACGTCTGGAGCACGATGGCGGGGGTGGTGACGAGGGACATGGCTACTGCGTCGCCGCCACCGCGGCGGTCGTCGGACAGATCCCGACCGTCACGGTGTGGATCTCGCGGTAATCGGGCGGCGCTGTCAGGACATGCACCATGCCAGGCCCGTTGCATCCACCGGGCCCGACCGCGTACACGCGGCCGCGGAGGTCGATCGCGACACCGTTGATGCCGCTGCCACCTGGTTTGATGCCGTTGCCAGGCGCGCGCGTCACGGCGCGGATGGACGTGTTTACCTCGAGGATGCCCTCCCTGGCCGACGCGATCAGCAGACGGCTCCCAGTGGGATGAAACACCACCGCCCCCGGTGACTCACCCAGCCCGTTGAGGACGGCGACCTCGGTGCGGCGCTTGGGATCGACAATGGAAAGCTTGCCATCCGCCGCTCCAGACCTGCCGGCCGCGACCACGTACAGCAAGCTGTCGTCCCCCACAACGGCGAAGCGGGCGGCCAAGCCGGTGAGCGGAATCGAATCCGGCGTCCTGACCCCGCAACACTCGAATGACGTCAGCCAGCTCGGCCCGGCCGGGCTGCCACCCACGAGATTGCTGTTGACGACGAACACGCGGCTGCCGACCAACACGACCGCTCGCGGGAAGACGCCGGCCGCAACGCTCGTCGTCTCGCCGGTGAAGTAGTTGAGCCGGGTAACGGAGTTGAGGGCGCGATTGGCGATCCACGCGATCGAGTCGTCCTGGATGGCGACACCGTCGGGTTCCGACCCGGCACGGAGGGGCAGCACGTAATCAGCCCGCGCACACAGCGCGACAGGATCAGGCGGGCACGTAACCAGCAGACTCACGCCTACGGCGTTGGCCTGCTCGAGGGTGACCACGAAGGTCCGGCCTCCCCCGGCGATCGCACTGGGGCCCGCTGTGGTGCCCGGCCAGGACCGCGTCGTCACGCTGAAATCCGTGGCGGAGACGAGGGACAGGTCGGACGCATTGATGACGCCGATCACCTGCCCCGCCGAGCTGGTCTGCTCGAGCGCGTCGCTGCACGCGGCGGCGAGCACGAGGGCGAGCAAGGCGAGTCGTCTCATCGAGCGTCGGTCTCCACAAGATCACAATATACGAACCGGCGGTCTCGCACGACGACCGGGCCCCGCGCGTGCCGCACGGCGTGCCGAAACCCCGGACCCGCATACACGAAGGTGTGGAACTCGCCGTTTTCCCCGCATGGGTCCACGGTCGACGGGATGTCCCGCAGCAGGTCGGCGTCGAACTCCCGGCCCGCGAACTCGGGCGTGAGTTGGTCCGCATCCACGCACACCAGCACGGCGCGGTATCCCAGGCGCACGAATTCGTGCGCCAGCGCCCGGGTATCGCGCAGCCACAGCGGGAACAGCGCCCGCATGCCGGTCCGCGCCAGCATGCGCTCCCGATAGGCACGGATGTCCGCCAGGAACAGGTCCCCGAAGACGACCGTGTCGAGGCCCGGCATCCGGTCGCGGAGCGCCTCGAGGGTCGAGGCCATCTTCCCCTCGTATTCGTCGTTCGTGGCGCCCGGCGAGATCACCACCTGCTCGAGCGGCAGGCCGAGGGAGGCCGCCTGCCGCTCGAGCAGGGTGCGGCGCACGCCGTGCATGCTGATCCGGTCGTATTCTCGCGTTACCGTGGTGAGGAGCGCCGCGACCCGGTAGCGACCGTCGTGCACAATCTCCCGCAACGCGAGCGCGCTGTCCTTGCCGCCGCTCCACGCGACGAGCACGTCCTGGGGGCGGGACACGTCAGCCTCCCAGCGGGCGGGCCCGGCCCTCGAGCGATACGCCGGGGAACGCCTCCGGATG